>Ga0099364_10004007_pt1 | contig 22439 bp, 12 predicted proteins | sample TergutTh196P3_FD_73070 | JGI IMG/M metagenome (GOLD analysis project Ga0099364, IMG submission 73070) | Microcerotermes parvus P3 segment gut microbial communities from Pointe-Noire, Republic of the Congo - Th196 P3 | ecosystem: Host-associated > Arthropoda: Insects > Digestive system > Gut ...
ATCCTGCCACTAAATCAACCGTTGCATCCACCGCCGCATCCGTCGAAGCCACAACAACCGCAACCACAGCTGCCGCCGCCGCCACAACCGCAGCCACAGCAGCAGCCACAGCAGCAGCCGCCGCAACGGCTGCAGCCGCAGCAGACGGCGTTGACTGGCGCTACTTTATCCGGCAGGACCCATATAACACGGGTTCCTTTTTATACCTGTGGCGCAACGCGGCTGGAGAGCCGCGCGGCTATATCAGTTATCAACACAAACGCGTCGCCGAAGGCAGCGAGATCGGCGTACGCGAGCTGATGTTTATGGATCAAGAGGCGCTGTACGCGCAGCTCGCGTTTGCCGGAGGGCTTTCCGCAGCAATCAGGGAGTTTGTATGGGTCATGCCGTCGTTCATCGATCCCTCCGACTTTGTCGAAGTCGCATGGGATGTCAAGCAGCGGCTCATGCCGCAGGATATGACGCGCATCGTTAACGTAAAAGCCGCGCTCGAACGCATGCGCCGCCCGGAGGGGGAGGGGTCGTATGTCATAGAGACCGAAGACGCCATCGTCCGGGAAAACAGCGGGCGCTGGCTTGTCGAGTACGGGCCCGAAGGCAGCCGCGTCTCCGCCACGCGCAAGGAGGCGGATCTGTACTGCGAGCTACCGGCGCTGGCGCAGCTCGTCACCGGCTACAGGACTCTGGCCAACCTTATGCTCACCTCGCGCCAGCGCGTCGAGGCGCGCGCCAACATAGCGTTGTTGCATAAAGTATTTACGCTGCGCCCCCAGCACATGACGGAGAACTTTTAAATCCACACTGCTAATAATGGACTAATAGTATTTGTAAGACTCGCAATAATACGGTTAATATACGGTTAATATATTGTAAACAAATGGCTTTGTAATTGACAAAACATGGCTAATTATCGATAATAAGTATACGTGACATACTTACACACACATGCAAATATACATACATATACACACATGCAAATATATATACATATACACATACAAATACAAATACAAATACAAATATACATTAGGTGCTAATGTATAGGAAATAAAATAATATCGATTATTACTAAAGACATGGGCGGCATGGCGCCGCCCGAGTTATTTATTTAAAATAGCAGTAAAGGAGAGATGAATGCGCAAAAAAGAATATGACACCAAGCAAAGACAGTTCGGAGGCGGCAGGCACGCCCGCCAGCTATGCGGCCTGCTATTGACGTTCGCGATGCTGCTGAGCCTTTTCACCGTGGCGTCAGCTGCGCCCCCGCCGCCATCGAGCGCGTCGCCGTGGGTTTTCGGCCCGGTGTATGACGGCGATGACACAATATACGGCTCGGGCGCCCCCGGTGCGACCATCAATGTATATATTGATGCATTGTTGATACAGCCGCCTCCGCCGCCGACAGCCACTGCCACAGCGGACGCCGACGGGTATTGGGCCGTTAACGTCACTGCCCTCACCACTAACAACGACGTTGAAATAAGGCAAGTAGAACCGTCGAAGTCGGAGGGCCCCGGTATTGTAGCGGAAGTATTCGAATACACGGGAGACAACAGGTTCATCGTAATTCCGCGCGATATGGGCAGAGTGGACATTCCCGGCATACATGGTATAGACAGACATGACATGCCCGGAATAAAGTATCCTTGGGCATATCAAACGAAAAGCGGGGCAATCGCCACATTCGCCGATTTGGATGAGGACGCGGACTATCCCAGAGGCTTGGACAGCGGCACAGACAGATACATGGTTGTCGCCGACTATGCTGTGCATGTAGACGCAATCAACGGCATCTATATATTTGAAGCGCTGTACAACGTAAATTCTTCCGCGCTGGCAGTTTTTATTAAAGGAATAAACGGCACTGAATCAAAAACCGTCTACAAGCTCGCCGGAGAGCAGGTCGATCTCGACGCCGGGACATATCCAGATGCGAGCTACGTCTTTGACACATGGGCGACGACGCCAAACACAACTTTGATCACCACGCCAAACCTGGCGGTGACGGACTTTGTCATGCCCAACGAAGATACCGAAGCGGAAGCCCATTGGCAGTACACCGGCGCCGGAGCAGGCACTGGAGCCGGCGGGACCGGCAGCGGCGGCGGTAGCACCGGCAATGTACCACCCGCGCCGATCTCAGACGCCGTTGTAGACGGCGGCGGCGATCCAGGCGAAGACGGGGGCGACGGCGACGGCAGCGGCACGACCGCAGCGCCGTCCGGAAAACTCCTGCCCAGGTTTGCGCTGGGATTGGAAGACGACTTCATTCCATTGGCGGTGTTCAACCCCAAGCACGTCCTATACCTGTACGGATATGAGGAGGGCAACGTCCTGCCGGACGCGAGCATCACGCGCTCCGAGGCGTCGGTTCTGCTCTTCCGCATACTTTCAGATCCGGACAGGTTTCGGCGCCTCGACAACCCGTTTGAGTTTGCCGATTGGGAATGGTACTACGACGCCGTGACATATCTATCGAAAATCGGCGTCATTGCCGGCTACGATGACGGTTCGTTCAGGGCTGACAGCAACATCACCCGCGCTGAGTTCGTAACGATGATCAGCAGATTTGGCTTAAAAGAGGGGCCGATGGAGCTGGTTCTGAGCGATGTCGCCGGGCATTGGGCGGAGGAGTACATTGATATCAGCGTATCGAACGGATTGATATCCGGATACCCGGACGGCACGTTCAGGCCGGATGGCAATATAACGCGCGCCGAGGTCGTCAGCATTATCAACAGGCTCCTCTACCGAGGCATTGAAGTCGAGGACATACCGGAATGGGCGCCCGGCTTCTGGGACTTGAAAATCGACCACTGGGCATACGCGGATATCAAGGAAGCCTCAATTGGCCACGAATTTGAGCGTAAGGACAACGGTTACGAAATTTGGACGGGCGAACTTTAGAACACACGGAAACAAATGGTGAGAATACAAATGGGGAGAACACAAGGGGGCCATCCTCTTGTGTCCCCTCCTCTTGTGCCCCCTCCTCTTGCGTCTCCCCCTGTCTTATTAATAATGCGCAAAAATTGCCGACCAGAGACGAAGCGGAGCAGCTATTGGCATGGGGGCATTCGCAGAACCCCGGCGCGTGGGCGGACCACAGCCGGGTCGTCGCCAGAGCCGCCCAAACCATAGCCGAAAAGTGCGGGCTGGATGCGCACCGGGCGTATGTTTCGGGGCTGCTGCATGATATCGGGCGTTATGAAGGGGTCAGGCAAATGCACCATATATATGCAGGGTACAGTTTGCTAAAAAGCAAATGCTACGACGACCGGGTTGCCGAAATATGCCTGTCCCACTCGTTCCCCTGTCAGGACATGCGCGAATACTTCGGTGAAAATGATTGCTCGCCCGAGGAAACAGAGGCGATTACATCATTTTTGGCGCATAAGGTATATGATGACTATGACATACTTATCCAGCTCTGCGACGCAATCGGGACGGCGGAAGGGGTAAGCCTTATAGATGTGCGCGTCATGGACGTGATCAGGCGATACGGTTTTAAGGAGCTGACGCTGCTGAAAATAGAGGCCAATTATACGAACAAAGCGCGTTTTGATAAGCTATGCGGCATGAATATCTACGATTTGTTTTACGATGAAATAAGGGACGTCAGTTTCCGCTGACAGCCGTCGCCAACGCCACAATCCAATGCCACGAGCCACAACGCCACGAGCCACGACGCCACACGCCACGACGCCACGCGCCACGACACACGGATTGACAAAATCTCTATGTTGCTGTTACAATAGAAAAGTTAGCGCCTGAGCGACTCCATAAGCGGCTGTCGCCACCGCGCGGAGGCCGGGGCCATTAGCTCAGGTGGTAGAGCACTTGACTTTTAATCAAGGTGTCCGGGGTTCGAGCCCCCGATGGCTCATAATAGAATCGCCCCACAGTCGCAAGGCCAGTGGGGCTTTTGTATGCACGCATATCACTTCTCACTTCTAAATCTCTTGTTTTTCTCACTTCGACATTTTAATTGATGTTCCAATGTTGACAAGCACAACCCGTTTGAAATAAATTAACGAGTGACAGTTAATTTAATGACTTTGGGCGGGGGGTTTGTTCGTGATTACTAAAACATTATTATCTACGCTGTTGAAAAAGAAAGCCCGTCTATTGCTGCTCTTGTTTTCCATAGCCGCCTGTTCGTCTCTGCTGTTTGCAAACGTAGGTTTTCAAAGGACCAGCGAGCAAACTGTCTATAGCGCGGCCACCCATTGGTGCGGGAACGCAGAGCTTTACATCGCAACCAAGCAGTCGATTGGGGCCAAGGAGTGGATCGACCCGGACGCGCTGGATCCCTGGAAAGAAAGCTTTGAGTACGCTTACGGCCTGGTAAGGAGCAAAGCGTTTTATGCTCACCCCGACGGCGGCATAGTTAACTTCACTGCGCTGGGGACAGATATCGAGGAGTTTAATGATTACAATCCATTGTCGCTCAGGTCGGGCAGCGTAGAAGACTGGGCGGGGTTCAAAGCCGTGATAGGGAACGCCTACGCGCAAAAGCTCGGGGTGGGCGTAGGAGATGCCCTTGATCTGGAAATAAACGGCGAGCCGCATGTTTTTTTGATTGCAGGGGTCAGCGAGCCCCAAGGGCTGTTTTTGCGTGATCTGGCCGATAGCGGTTTTTTACTGATGCCGAAGAAAACCCTGGCGGATATCGCCGGCGGGGACTGCAGCCTGCTGTTCATCAAAACCAAAGACCCGTCTTCGGTCCCGGGCCTGAAACAGGAGCTGATGGACGCTTTGCCTGAGTATGCCGTGAATTTGGGCATCGATCCGGCGATCATTCAGGCAGAGACGATTTATTATGTGACGCCTTTTTGGATTTCCAGCTCCGTGGTTGTAATCATGAGTGTTTTTATCATATTTTCTTGCTTTAATATAATCGTCAATGAGAGGATTCCCGTCCTTGGCATACTGCGGAGCGCAGGCTGTACCAGGCGGAAAGCCAACCGGATACTGATTGTTGAGAGCATGGGTATCGGTTTGGTCGGTGGCGCCATTGGCTGTTTCCTGGGCATTGGCGTCCTGTATATCATCAAAACCGTTTACTTCAGCGGCGATGCCGCCGCTGTCGACGCCCCGATTATCTTTGGAGCATACGAAGCGCTGTTTACTATAGCTGCCGCTGTTGTAATCACAGCAATCAGCGCCATGGCGCCGATTCTCAGGACAACAAAAATACCTGTAAAAAACATCATTCTAAATGATTATCAGCAGCAAAAGAACAAGCGTTCCAAGGCTTGGCCTATAGGGGTGCTTTTAATGGCCCCATGCGCCATCGTCCCGGTTTTATTTGGCAGCGGGTTCACGGGCATGCTCGCGGCTTCCGCCGCCATTGCCCTGGCACTGATCGGGCTGATACTGCTGATCCCTCATTTGTGCGGATTCGCTGCTTTTGCAACGCGGAACAGCAATAGCAACTATGAAATCGCGCTGGGGGTACGCAATATAGGCGACTTCAAGGCTATGGTGAACAATATCCGGCTGTTTGCAGCCATCATCGCGATCATGGCGTTCATGATGACCCTTTTTAACTCTATGGGCGCGGATCTCCGCGATTCATATGCAAAAGAAAAATTTGATATTCAAATGGAACTGCGGGAATCGGGGCCGGAATCGCTTGGCCTTTTGTCTGGGATGGATGGCGTAAGCAATGTTAACGGAATTTTCGTTGCCACGCCGGAAATCCCCAGCCATGGGTCTTTTTTTAACGAGCTTGTCGGTATTGAAGACGAATATTATTTTAAAATGGTCTCTATAGATATCCCTTCAGAGTGCCGGGCCGCGCTCGACGCGCTGGGTGATGGCCGCAACATCATAACGACCGGCATAATGCGCGACAAGCTGGGCCTGAAAATCGGCGACACGCTCACGCTTCAGCTCGACAACGGCGCTTATGACTATGAAATCACAGGGTTTGTCGATACCAATAGAAGCATCGGGCATATGGGATTTATCTCGGCTGAAAACTACAAGGCCGGCATGGGGGTGGAAAACTACACGTTTGTTTGCGTTGTAGCCGAAGGCGATCCCGATGTAGTCAAAGGGGGCATTGAACGATTATTTGCAAGCGATATCCTCTCCATCCAAACAAAGGATGAAATGGAAGCTGCCAATGTCGACAAAGTCATGGGGGTATTCAATGCGATCAACACATACGCCTGGTTCGCCATGCTGATCGGCATCCTTGGTATCATCAACAACATGGTCGCCTGTTTCCTTTCCAGGCAACGCAATCTGGCCCTCTACCGATGCGTCGGGATGTCCGTGCAGGGCATGGGGCGCATGCTGATGACGGAGGCGGCGGCGACGGGGATTGTCGGAGTCGTGGCAGGGCTTTTGACGGGTTTTCTCATGATGTTGGCGGCGCCGTCGGTGGTCGGTTTACTTTGGGGCAATATAACCGTGGTCATACCGGTATTGCAAATCGCGGCCCTGTGCGCCATCGGGATTGCGGCAATGCTGCTCTGTTTCCGGGCGCCGTTCGCCATAAGCAAAAATATATCGATAATGGACAAGCTCCGGTATGAATAATTGAGTTAGGCGATTGCAAATAAGGAGAAAAATGATGATAGAAGCCACAAACATTACTAAGAGCTATACTGTGGGGGCACAGAAAACCCCGGTGCTGAAGGACGTGGACCTGAATATCGATAAAAGCGAATTTGTTTCCTTGATGGGGCCGTCCGGCTCGGGGAAGAGCACCCTTTTGTATATTTTGGGGGGGCTTGACAAGGCCGATTCCGGCAGCGTTATGATAGGCGGCAGGGAAATAGGGGCGATGGACGACGATGCCGAAAGCGCCATGCGCCGCAATGACATCGGCTTTGTTTTTCAAGCGTACAATTTGATCGACAACCTGACTGTCGAAGAAAACATTTTGATCCCCGCGCTGCTCAGCGGCAAAAAGCGCAAAGACGCGGACGTTTCCGAACAGCTAGAGGCGTTGTTGAAAGCGGTTGGGCTGTATGAGCGCAGAAAGCACAGGCCAATGGAACTGTCGGGCGGGCAGCAGCAGCGCACGGCGATAGCCCGCGCTTTGATCAACCGCCCCGAGGTGCTTTTTGCGGACGAGCCGACCGGAAACCTTGACAGTCAGAGTGGTAGGGATGTGCTGGAGCTATTAAAGATGTTTAACAAGCAATATGGCATCACCGTTTTGATGGTCACCCATTCGGAGGAGGCCGCGCTATATGGCGATCGTATAATCAGGTTGATGGATGGCCGGATCGCGGATTCCCAATGAACGAACAAGTGAACGAACAAGTGAACGAATAAGGGCGAAGGATAGCCCGTTAATTTTCGTTAAAGACTTTCAGCATATTTATTATATGGAGCATATGCTCTTCGCCGATTTCCTTGTCCAGCGCTTTCAAGCTGCGTTCCAGACTGCTCATCCTGCCAATCCCTATCAGGGTCGAATCCACGCCGTCGTAATCCATGGCATAGCGGATGGCCGCGTCAGAAATGCTAAAGCCATGCCCCTCGCAGTATTTGTTCGCCTCCAGCACGGCTTCCCTGATTTTGCCCGGCTTGCCCTCCCAGTCGCGATTCCATCCATATAGAGCTCGGACAGTCGGGGTCAGCAGCCCCATATGGAGGATGGAGGCGTTGATCAGCCCTATTCCATTGGCTCGTGCGTATGGCGATAGCCGTTCGCCCAGCGACTGGTCGACCAGCGTGTAGTGCAAAAAATTTAATATGGTGTCCACCGGGGTCATCGACGCCAGGGCAATCAAGGCATCTATGGAGGAGGAATTGATCCCGATATACCGGATTTTGCCCTCTGCCTGCAGCTTCCGCATCTCCGGGATGGTGTATTCTGCAATATATCTATGGTTTTTTATGTTCGTGAAATCATGTACCTGATATACGTCAATATAATCGGTCCTCAACCGCCGCAAGCTGTCTTCTATGGATGAACGCACTTTTTCGGGGGTGTAGTCGTAAGCGTAAGCCGGTTTGCTCGTGGTCCCGTAATCCTCCCGCCCGATCTTTGTGTTGAGGATCACCTTGCCGCGTTTGCCGGCCAGGGCCTTCCCCAGCCGCTCCTCGGCGAGGCCGCGCGGGCCGTACGACGGCGCCACATCAAAGAAATTGATCCCGCTGTCAATAGCCGCGTCGACCATCCGCACAGCCTCGTCGTCGTCGGCCTTACCGTACATGTCCCCCAACGACGAAGCCCCGATCCCCAAATACGATACTTTAAGCCCCGTATTGCCCAGTTTCCTATATTGCATTCTATACGATCCCCCCTCAATAATGTATATAAAACGCCATGCCTTGACCAGGCGCAAGTAGTCATGAAAACATGCATGGCGCTGCGCCCGTGTCCTGCCATTTCTATTATTGTACACGATACCTCATTATACATCATTTCAACGCAAGCCATGCAACCACCGCCCTGTAGAGCGCGATGTCGCCAAAAGACATATACATATACCCGCTCCGCCGTGACTTCCATGCAGTGCTGAAGGTGAAAACCATACGAGGGTGCAGCCGAATGTGTTTTGATGTATTGATTATTATTATGGCGCCTCAAGTCTGGTACCGGGTGTTTTTATTTGCGTTGCCATCGGCTTCATGATAAAATTAACGCTAATTAATGACCATATTAATATAGTTAATCATTTGTTTATTTATCCGTTTCATAAAAAAGAGAGAGGGGAAGAATATGTTTAAGAAAAGCATGTTGGCTTTAAGCTTATTGCTTGCCTTCATTGCCTGCGCCAGCCAAACAATAAATGCTGCAGCGCCGATCAGCGTCGTCCTCGACGGCAAAACAGTACACTTTGACGTCGAACCGGAAATGATCGAATTTCGGACAATGGTCCCGATGAGAGCCATCTTTGAGGCTCTTGATTCGTTTATCGAATGGGACGGAGATACGATGACAGTCACTGCGTATCGCTACGAAACGGTAGTAGTCGCAGCCATCGGCAATAAAACAATGACCGTCGACAGCAAACCAATGGAGATGGATGTCGCCCCCATCTTGAAGGACAGCAGGACCTTGGTTCCCGTCCGTTTCGTTTCCGAAGCATTCGGGTGCGATGTCAAATGGGACGAAAACACCAGCATTGTGTATATTAACTCACCGCAAGAAAGCGGGCCGGTTACCGAATATGATAGCGATTATTACGAAACTATAGAAAACCAGGTTGACGTAGATTATGTCGAATCCTACGAGGATTTTTATTCCCAAGGTTATCCGATAACCGGTTTGGCTGGGGAACAAAACGGCGATACTGTGAAGATCTCATGGAACGCAGCTGCCGGCGCCGACAATTACGAAGTACAATGGAGGAGCACAAAGACCAGCAACGAGTGGATAAATGATTATTATTATTTAGATAACGAATCTACATCGTATATATCAAGGGATAAAGAAGATTTGCGCATGTATTCATTTCGCGTCAGGGCGATAGCCGATGGGATGCCATATTTTTGGTCGCCCGTATATACCTATGTGCACGGAATAGAACCAACCACTCAGCCGATACAAACCCAAGCGCCTGGGCCATCGCCGACGCCTGCCCCCCAGCCCGCGCAGTCGTTTACGCCACAGCCAGCCCCGATGCCAGCCCCACTGCCTTCGCCAACGGCCGTACCTACGTCGGCGCCTCTGCCTTCGCCAACGGCCGTACCTACGCAGGCCCCTCTGCCTTCGCCAACGGCCATACCTACGCAGGCCCCTCTGCCTTCGCCAACGGTCGTACCTACGCAGGCCCCTCTACCAACCCCGACGCCTGAAAATAGATTCGATCCAGCGCCGCTTGGCATAAACGCAAGCGCGAACAGGACAAGCGGGACGATATACGATCGATATACATATACGGTTAAAATCACGGAAGCCGCGAAAAGCATATCATACAGCTTCAATGGCAATCCGACTATATACACGCTATACGCGGACGGCTCGAATAATTTTAATTCAGGTTCTGGGAGCGTGAGCGAAGATAAAAAGACATGGATTTGGGCTGACGATTCGCTGGGAGCGGGCAATCGAGTCATTACAATAACTATTTATTTTGAAAACAGGGAACCTTCACAAGCCACGCTCAATATCACAGTCTTCGATGCTACAGCCGAGCCACTGCCCGAAACAACGTCCCCGCCCGCGCCTACACCCACGCCCCCATCATCGCTTGACCCGATTGCATTAGGCATAAGCGCAAGCGCGAACAGGACAAGCGGAACGACCAGCGATCGATATACATATACAGTAAAGACCACTTTTACCGCATCCAAAATTACATTTAGCTTTAACGGGAATTCCACGTTATATACATTAAATGCGGATGGTTCGAATAATTTCAATTCAGGCACTGGGAATGTGACTGATGGCGGCAAGACTTGGACTTGGGCCAACGATACGCTGGGAGCGGGCAATCGCGTTATAACGGTTACCGCTTACGCCGCTGATGGCAAATCAATATCCACGACAATAAATATAACCGTATTTAATGCTACCGCAACATTATTATAATGGAAATACGGCGCGTTTGAGATGAATCGCATAGGGGCGGCCACAGGCTACATGCAGCCACAAGCCGCCCCTACTTTATTACAAACTGTCGCCGAAGTCTTTGCGGAATTGTTTGACCAGCAGCTCCGGCCAGTCACCGATTAACCGCAAACAGCCGAAGAAGAAACGTAGCACCGATGGTTCCTCGGCGAATTCGAGCCCGCCAATCAAGCGTTGGTTTTTATGTAGCCAGGCTTGCCGGTCCGCCGTATATTTTATATGCAACAACGTAAATACGCGCTTGGGCAAGGCAAGGCGGACCAAAATATTATTTTATCCTCTCAATCTAGCATGCTTTCCGCATACCTGATAAATGCATGGACATTGTATGTTTCGCATTTCTCTGGATATTTCGCAGCAACTCTCCATAGACAATTAATAAAATCTTTATTTTTGTTTTTCTGTAATCTCTTCAAATATTGAGCTTATCCATACAAACTCAATTATTGATTTTTTATTATGGTGCTTCATGTCTGCTTGTCGCTTTGTATGCTTGACACTGCGATCCTGCGGCTATATAATTACACGCAACCTCACATTTTTTGCGCGTACTTAATGTAGCTGCTCAATATATATCCCGCACAATCGGCGCTATCTTTTTGATCAGCATTAACTATTCTGCTTGAACAACTTACATAATATACATAATCAATACAACCAGCACAACTCAGCGCATCGCAACACGAAACAATATAATTAAAATATATATACGGAAAGGGGAAACACATGAAGAAAGTAATTTGCTTTTTCATTGTTGTAGCTTTGCTGTCTGCACTGGCCGCATGCGGCGGAGGCGGGGGCAGCGCCACGACGACCGAGGCAGCAGCCACGACGGCTGCCGCAGCCGCGACAACCACAGCCGCCGCTACTACCACGACCACCACTGTGGAGGAAGAAGACGAGTTTCCGATGTATTCCGGTGAAATCGTAGTCGCCATCCTCGGGAACCCCAACGACGACAAAACAAAGTTCGACTATCTGACAGAAGCGTACAACAAGTACCAGCCAAATGTGACCTTTGCCTGGGAGCCGCTCCCCACAGAGCAGTATGTCACATGGCTGAGCACACAGCTCGCCTCCGGCCACATACGGCCGGACGTTGTATCGGGCAACTATGTCGGCACGTACCAGGGTTATGTCAACATGGAGCTGTACCGCAACAGGGTCAACCCATATAGCGGCAATGTCTGGCAAAACGAGTTCAATTTTGATTTGAGGCCGACCAACGACCGGGGCGCCAGGAACATGCTCCCGTCGGAGGCCGTGCATGTGTTGTGGTATTACAACAAGACAATATTCGAAGAAGTCGGCATAGTGCCGCCTACCACTAGCGAGGAGTTCATCGACATCTGCGAAAAACTCCTGGAAGCCGGCTACACCCCGTTCGCGTCCAACATGGTCTGGCAGGTCAACCAGTGGTTCATCCAGGTGTACCTTGATCAGTACGCGCGTCACTTCGATGAATTCGGGCGCTCCCAGCCAGGCGACTGGAACTTCGACGACGAGAAGGACGGCGCCTATTCGTTCGATCCCAACTATCAAGATCAGGGCATGAATTTCACCTACAGCCCGCAGCGCCTGTACCACAATATCAAAAACGGCAACCTGCGGTTCACCAGCGAGGAATTCATCGAGTATGCGACAATGTACCAAAAAATGTTCAACGCCAGGTACATATACCCCGAATTTATGGTGGACAGCGACGCGTACGCCCGCTTTTTGACAGGTAGAACTGCCATGCTCACAGACGGAACATATTCCTTGAACAGTGTTAAGAGGGATTTGGCCGGTTTGAGCCCAGAAAGGCTCGAATCGCTCAAACTCGATCCGGACACTGTCATACAAGCGTTCGACTGGGGCACGTTTGAGAATCCGAGCGCAGTCGACGCGCCCTATAATGTAAGGAGCGTCGAATCGTCGTCCGGGATTTACCTCTCGATCATCAACAAAGATCAGGACCAAGTGGACAGATGCGTTGACTTTGTCAACTTCTGGCTCTCGCGCGAGGGCTACCAGGCGTGGGTCGACGGGGCGCTGGCCTCGCCGCTGGGCTACAGCCCCGCCGGGCCGATTCAAGTGCACGACATAGAGGTGCCAGAAGATATTCAAGAGCTGCTGGACAGCATTACCATGATGGGCAACGTCGAATATTCCGGGAAAAACTACTTTGGCTGGCTTGGGCCGGAGTACCGCGAGTGGTGCCGCGATCAGTTGCTCAGGCTCCTGCAGCAGGAAATAACGCCCGAGCAATACGCGCAGGATCTGCAGGAAACCATCACCGAGAACCTTGATAAAATATTGACCTCTGTAAACCTCACCATGGAGGATATCGACTATCCCGAAAGGCAGCCTGCGCAATAACATGAACACAAAACCGCAGACGGGCGGCTAAAGGCCTCTCCTACAAAGACGTATAGGCTCATGTAGGCGCGGTCAATAGCCGCCCGCCCAAAGGCGTATAAACCCGTGCAATAAAATAACATTTTATACAACAAGCAAAACAAATGGAACTGTTGCAAAGGGGTGGGAACCGTGGCTAAAATAAAAATTAAAAGGTTGCCGCAAAAAATACTTTCCGTGCTGTTCATAATAATTGTCGCAGTCGCGTGCGTCACTTATGCCACCATTGTCAACCGCGCCACGGAACTCCTGACAATCAACGTAAAAATGGACGGCAACCCCCTCCTGTTCGTAAAACCCGACAGCAAAACCACGATTGTCGTAACCAAGGACAATGCCGTCATCTATTTCGACAACAATATGGACCCCTTCGCGAGGCACCAGTTCGATGAGGTCATAGAATCACTACAAATCAACCCGTACAATGGCAACATCCACCTCTCCACATCGACAGGTAATTTCTACACGTTCGATAGCCAGTTCAACCAACTCGATGTGTTCAACTTCCCCGGACGAGTCATCGATTTTGACTTCGCAGACGAAGGCGCCTTTTATATATTGACCGGCAGCGGCGCCGCCACGCCCAACTTTTATATCCGCAAAGTCGACGCCGCCGGCAATGAGCTATATAGTTACAGAACCGGCTTCGCAACGAGCAAGGTTATAAAAGTAAAGGAGACGGCGGTATACTGCACTGTCGACTCGCGCGTCGTGGCGCTCGACGCAAGCGGCGAGCCCATATGGACCACGACGCTGCGTAGCTCCATCAGCGGCCTTGCGTATTTCGAGGACGCCGACTTAATTTTTGCCATCGACACCAAGGGCAGCATCCACCAAATCAACTCCGCCGGCAAAAGCCAGTGGTCCAGCGCGATAAGCCAGTACGGCATGATGTCCGTGGCGTACAACGGCGAACAGTTCGTGCTAGCCGCCGACAGCGACGGCGCGATATTCATGATGGACGTGGAGGGGAATGTAATCCTCACGCAGCAGCTCGACAGCCGGGTATCGGACATATATGTGACGGACGAGGGCAACTTTGAGGTTTCGTGCTCCTCGGGCCAATTTTATACCGTGCATTCGGGCGCAATCATGAACACCTCGTTCAACGAGACGCTGGGAGTCGCAATCGTCTGGGGATCGGTGGCGCTGGGCATAGCGGCGCTCGTGCTGCTCGCGTATTCATATGATAAATCTGCCGCAAAAGCATCTTGGATGCTAAAAGAAATGAAAAAATCGCGCCTCGGCTATATCATGCTGTTTCCCGCGATCGCCCTGTTGCTCATATTTCGCGTGTACCCCGTCGGCGCCGCGTTCATGTACTCGTTCATGCGCTACACCATAGCCATGCCGCCCAAGTTCATCGGGTTCGACAACTATATCGAAATGCTCACCGATGAGTATCTTATCAGGGGCATAGGCAATATGCTGCTGTTTCTCTTCACTGACATAATCAAAACGTTCACCATGCCGCTCCTGGCGGCGGAGCTGGTGTTTTGGCTGCACAAGGAAAAGAGTCGTCACAGGCTCCGCACGACGCTTATAATCCCCACAGTGGTGCCGGGCGTGGTCGCCACGCTGCTTTGGAGAAACATTTACAGCTCGGACATGGGCCTGTTGAACAACGTGCTGCGGCTGGTGCGCCTGGACGGGCTGCAGCGGTCGTGGCTCGGCGACAGCTCGACCGCTATCTGGTCGTTGATATTCATGGGCATACCATGGGTGGGAGCGTTCGCGTTTTTGGTGTATTTCGGGGGGCTCATCAGCATCCCCTCGGACATATACGACGCCGCGAAAATAGACGGCGCCAACGTAATGCGACGGTTCATCCACATCGATTCGCCGATGCTCATCCCCCAGTACAGGATTCTGCTGTTTTTCACGTACATCGGCTCGTTGCAGAGCTTCCAATCCGTCATGCTGATGACACGCGGCGGGCCGGGGGGCTCCACATATGTCCCCGCTTATCAAATGTACGTTAAGCTCAGCGATCAGGGCAACTACGGCTACGCTTCCGCCGTGGGGGTCGTGCTGTTCGCGGTCGTGTTGATAGGGACCATCCTGAACCAGTCCCTGTTAAAGAAAAGGGACTGACAAGTGCGAATAAGAGGTCAACAGTAATTATGAGCGAAAAAAACGATAATAATATTACCAACATCGGCGCCGCCGACGCCGCCCAAACCGCCGCTACTGCCACCGACGGCGCCGAAGCCGCCCAAACTGCCGCTACTGCCACCGACGGCGCCGAAGCCGCCCAAACTGCCGCTACTGTCGTAGACACTGCCGCCGCAACCCCCCCCCGGCGCCGCCACCGGCTTAAAGGCGTGACGTTTTGGAATGTCGTCCAATACGCGATACTGGCGCTGATGGTGATTTTGGCGTATGTGCCCATGGTGATGGGCGTCCAGATGTCGCTGAAAAACACCGGCCAGATATACGCGAACTTCTTCGCGCTGCCCAACCCCATACAATGGGGGAACTATTCCAAAGCCATACTGGAGCTCTTGCGCCCCCTGGGCAACACGCTATACATCGCCGCCGTCGCGATTGTCGCCAGCACAGTCATATCGTCGTTGGCGGCGTACTCGTTTGCGCGCCTCCACGTGTTCGGCAAAAACATATTGTTCATGTTCATCCTCATCATGATGATGATACCGGGCGTACTGACCCTCACGCCCAGCTTCATATTGATGATACAACTGGATCTGCGTGACAAATACCACGGGCTTGCGCTGTTCTACATCGCGACGAGTCAGGCATTTTCGATTTTCCTGATGCGCTCCTTCTTCGAGGGGCAGCCGGAGGATCTGTTCGAGTCGGCGCGGTTGGACGGTGCAAACGAACTACAGAGCCTGGTGCTCATCGCCATCCCGCTGGCGCGGCCCATCATCGTCACCATAGGCATTATGAACCTGCTCTCGCACTACAACGACCTTATATTCCCGATGTTGACATTGGTAAATCCCAGTAAGCAGACACTGATGGTCATGCTCGCAAAGTACGCCCCGCCGCAGCAAAACATGGCGCGCCCCGACGTCGCCGTGCAGACGGCGGCGTACATGTCGGCGTGCGTGCCGCTACTGCTGATATTCTCCGTAGGAATGAAATACTACGTGCAGGGCATAACATCGGGAGCTATTAAAGGATAATACGCAGGGGCGAGGAATAAAACATGCAGTTGTGAGTGTTAACTTGCTAAGGCGAACAATATTCGTACGTAGTTTTTAGTATTCATAGAATTTTTAAGTTAATAATTATTAGGAAAGGATCCGAAAAAATGGCGAAGAAGATCAAACGGCGTGCGGACTCATATTTTGGCATACATTTTGACTTTCACGCAAACAACGCGACCCCGTCCGTCGGCCACAACACCACCGAAGCCATGGTGGAGGAAGTGATCGAGAAAATAAGGCCCGACTACATCCAGACGGACTGTAAGGGCCACCCCGGCAACTCCAGCTACCCCACGAAGGTCGGCAACCGGGTGGCGGGGCTCGTGACGGACCGCGACACGATGCAAATTTGGCGCAGCGCGACGGCCAAGCACGGCGTGGGCTTGTACATGCATTATTCGGGCGTCTGGGACACCCAGGCCGTCGAGCAGCACCCGGACTGGGCGGTGACGAACGCGAACGGCGAGAGGGACACAAAGGGCATAACCAGCGTGTTTGGGCCATATGCGGACGAGCTGCTCATACCGCAGCTCATCGAGCTCGGCGGCGAGTACGGCGTGGACGGCGTATGGGTGGATGGCGAGTGCTGGGCGACGCTGCCGGACTATACGCCGGAGATCATCACGCGCTTTAAAAAAGAGACTGGGGTCAGGTTCGACAAGCCGCCCGAAAACCCTGGCGACCCTTTCTACTACGAATTTATGCAATGGCACAGAGAAGCGTTCCGCAAATATCTGCGCTACTACATCGACAAAGTCCACAAGGTGTGCCCTGACTTCCAGATTGCTTCTAATTGGGCGTTTTCATCGTTCATGCCCGAGCCTGTCAGCGCGCCCGTCGACTACATCACCGGCGACTATACCCCGATCAACTCTGTGAATATGGCGCGTTACGAGGCCCGCTGCATGAGCAACCAGGGCGTGGCATGGGACTTACTGGCTTGGGGTTTCCTCGGGACATACGGCGGCTCCATTAAAATTGCGGATCGCACAACAAAAACCGGGATCCAGCTCAGCCTGGAGGCGGCTTCCGCGATAGCGATGGGCGGCGCGTTTTGCGTCTACCTCCCGCAGCACCGCGACGGTTCCGTGAAGATGTGGGAGATGGACCCGCTGGCAGAGGCCGCTAAGTTCTGCCGCGACCGCGAGGAAGTGTGCTTCCAGTCCACCGAAGTGCCGCAGGTCGGCATCCTGTCGAACGGCTACGACTACTACAAGCGTTCGCAAAAAGTGCTATCGCACGACAGCGACGTCACCAAGAGCCTCATGGGCGCTATCAACCTGTTACTTGACGCGCAGTACTGCGTGGACGTCGTGCTGGAAAAACAGGATTTCGAGAGGTACCCGGTGCTCGTCGTCCCCAACAACAAATATTTCGACGACGAAACCGCGAAAAGATTGAGGGCTTATGTGAAGAACGGCGGCAAGCTGGTCCTGGGCGGCGTTGATTCCGTCAAGTGTTTTGAGGACATGGTGGAGGCCGACTTCTGCAGGAACATTCTCCCGATGGAGCACCGCTATATCGAGTACGACGGTGTCGTATCCGCAGCGGAGGCGAAATGGCGCGAGGCGCTGCCGCGAAAGGGCGCCAAGGCGTTTGGGCACATCAACGAGGTGAACGACCGGCTACGTTGCCCGTTCCCGGCCGCCACGGTGAACAAATATGGCAAAGGCGCCGTATGCGCGCTCCACATCGACATCCTCGACATATACGTGGACATAGTCAAAGCCGCCACCCGCGATTTCATGACGGCTTTGATGGAGGAGCTGTTCCCCGAAAAGCTCGTGCGGATTGATGGCACGCACCTGGTCGACGTCATAGCGCGCGAAAAGGCTGGCAAGCTCAACATCCATATCATCAATATGAGCAAAAGGGACGTCGTGCCAATGGTGTACGACGAAATCGTGCCACTGCGCGACATCACTGTGCACGTCAAACTGGACAAGAAGCCCGCGTCCGTCACAGTCGTGCCTTCAGGAGCCGAACCGGATTGGTCATATGACAAGGGCGCATTGCACGTTACACTGCCCAAGCTAGAAATCTACGACATCATCTCCATCGAACCGGCAAAATAATATGCATATTTATTAACAGAACAAACAACCAGGGGCGGCTGCCGATGTTCATTGGCAGTCGCCCATTAATTTTTCGTAGGGGTTTTTACTGGGGTTTTTCTGTCCGCGTTATTCGTTTTTTGCCTTGACATGCAAACATATGTTCTGTATAATGGTTCTCGCGCTGCTCTTTTAGGCGCCTCCGTTCGAAAGGTGGTAATATCGATATGCCGGAATTTAAGATTGTATCGGACTTCGAACTGCAGGGCGACCAACCGGAGGCGGTCAACCGCCTCTCCGAGGGCATATTGGCCGGCATGGAGCACCAGACGCTGCTCGGCGTCACCGGATCGGGCAAGACGTTCACAATGGCCAACGTCATCGAGCGCGTACAAAAGCCGACGCTCGTGATCTCGCACAACAAGGTGCTCGCGGCGCAGCTCTGCTCTGAATTCAAGGAATTCTTCCCGAACAACGCCGTCGAGTTCTTCGTATCGTATTACGACTATTACCAGCCCGAGGCGTACCTGCCCCGGACCGACACATACATTGAAAAAGACTCGTCGATCAACGACGAAATCGACAAGCTTCGCCATTCCGCGACGGCTGCGCTGTTCGAGCGGCGCGACGTCGTCATCGTCGCCAGCGTGTCGTGCATATACGGCCTCGGCGACCCAGAGGACTACACCGATCTCATGATCTCCCTGCGCCCGGGCATGACGCGCGACCGCGACGAGGTGATCCGCCGCCTCGTCGACCTCCAGTACGAGCGCAACGAAATCGACTTCAAGCGCAGCAAGTTCCGCGTGCGCGGGGACGTGCTGGAGATATTCCCGCCCAACAGCAACGACCTCGTGCTTCGCGTCGAGTTCTTCGGCGACGAAATCGAGCGCTTGACAGAAGTCGACTACATCACGGGCGAAATAAAAAACACCCTCTCGCACACGGCGATCTTCCCGGCTTCACACTACACCACGACGCAGGACAAGATGCGTCGCGCGCTCGTAACTATCGAGCAGGAACTGGAAGAGCGGTTGGAAGAGTTGCGCGGTGAGGAAAAGATTATAGAGGCGTATAGGTTGGAGCAGCGCACACGCTACGATCTGGAGATGCTGCAGGAGATTGGCTTTTGCCAGGGCATCGAAAACTACTCGCGGCACATCAGCGGGCGCGCCGCAGGCAGTTCGCCATACACGCTGCTGGATTATTTCCCGGACGATTTCCTATTGATAGTGGACGAGTCCCATGTGAGCGTGCCGCAGATCGGCGCGATGTACCGAGGCGACCGCTCGCGCAAGGAAGCGCTCGTCGACTACGGCTTCCGTCTGCCGTCCGCGTTCGACAACAGGCCGCTGCGCTTCGAGGAGTTTGAGCAAAAAGTCCACCAGTGCATATATGTCAGTGCAACGCCCGCCCCGTATGAAAAGCTCCGCTCCAGCCAGATAGTCGAGCAAATCATCCGCCCTACCGCGCTGCTTGACCCGGAGATCGATGTGCGCCCCGTGACGGGGCAGATAGATGACCTGATAGGCGAAATCAACGAGCGGGCCGAGCGCGGCGAGCGCGTGCTGGTGACGACGCTTACGAAGCGCATGGCCGAGAACCTCACCGACTATCTGCTCAAAATGGACATCAGGGTGAAATACCTCCACTCGGACATCATGACATTGGAACGCACTGAGATAGTGCGCGAGCTGCGCCTGGGCGTGTTCGACGTTCTTGTCGGCATCAACCTCCTGCGCGAAGGGCTGGACATACCCGAAGTCTCGCTTGTCGCCATCCTGGACGCCGATCGCGAGGGCTTTCTGCGCCACGAGACGTCGTTGATCCAGACCATTGGGCGCGCAGCGCGCAACGCCAACGGCAAGGTGATCATGTACGCCGATGCGGTGACCAATTCCATGCGCAACGCGATTAACGAGACGAACCGCCGCCGAGCGCTGCAGGATAAATACAACAAAGAGCATGGCATAGAGCCGCGCAGCATACAAAAAGGCATCCGCGACTCCCTGGAGGTGACGACCGTAGTCGCCGCCGAAAAGAACCGGGGATACGACCTGCTGCGCAAAAACGCCGGTGCAGATGGGCTGGGCAATGTCGGCGCCGAGGGCATCATGCGCATGATCGACAGGCTCACCGCCGAAATGAAGGATGCCGCCCGGAACTTGGAATTCGAAAAGGCGGCGTCCCTGCGCGACCAGGTGGCCGAGCTCCGCCGCGTCCTAGTAGAAGACTCCACCGGCGCAGGCTGAAAGAAGCCCCCACCCAAGCACCACCACCGACACACCGCACCACCTCGGCACACGCGCACCGCTGTCGGCACCCCGGCACCCCGTTAAAAAACGTAGGGCGGGGGCTTGCCCCCGCCGCCCAGTTTCACACGTACCGCACCGCCTTACACCGAATATAAAGGGAAACATACGCAAATGGCAGCAGACGCAATCCTTATAAAAGGCGCCAGGGAACACAACCTAAAAAATATCGACGTCGAAATACCCCGGAACAAACTGATCGTCATCACGGGCCTCAGCGGCTCCGGCAAGTCCTCGCTCGCTTTCGACACGATTTACGCCGAGGGCCAGCGCCGCTATGTCGAGTCCCTCTCCGCATACGCCCGCCAGTTCCTCGGGCAAATGGAGAAACCGGACGTCGACTACATAGAGGGCCTGTCGCCCGCCATATCCATCGACCAAAAAACGACGAGCCGCAATCCGCGCTCCACCGTCGGCACCGTCACTGAAATATACGACTACTTCCGCCTCCTGTTCGCCAGGGTGGGCATCCCCCATTGCCACATCTGCGGCCGCGTGATCGCACAGCAGACCGTAGATCAGATGGTGGACGCCATCGTGGCGCTCGGCGAAGGCAAGCGCCTGCAGTTGCTGGCGCCGGTCGTGCGCGGCAGGAAGGGCGAATACAGCAAGCTGATTGACGACGCTAGGCGCGGCGGCTTCGTGCGCCTGCGCGTGGACGGCGTGACATACGACATCAACGATGCAATAAGCTTGGACAAAAAGCGCAAGCATACGATAGAGATCGTCGTCGACAGGATCGTCATCCGCGAGGGCATACATAAGCGCCTCGCGGACTCGCTCGAAACCGTGCTGCGCCTCTCCGGCGGGATAGCCGTCGTCGAGGTGATCGACGAGTCTGAGATAGTCTTCAGCCAAAACTTCGCATGCGCCGACTGCGGTGTCAGCATCACGGAGATCGCACCGCGCATGTTTTCGTTCAACAACCCGTTTGGCGCCTGCCCGACCTGCAGCGGCATCGGCACGCTGATGAAAATCGACCCGGAGCTGGTTTTTCACGACAAAACCCTCTCTCTGACGCAGGGCGCCCTCGCGGTCGGCGGATGGAACATGGAAAACGCGGAGAACTATTCGCGCATGTACATCGAGGCCCTCGCGCGCCACTACCATTTCAGCCTCGAAACACCCGTGTGCGACCTGCCCCAAAGCGTGCTGGACGTAATACTGTACGGGACTGGTTCAACGCGCATAAAAGTGGAATACGACAGGGAATACGGCAGCGGTTCGTTCATGAGCGCGTTCGAGGGCATCATCAACAGCATGGAGCGCCGATACAAGGAAACGCAGTCGGACGGGATGAAGCAGTACTATGAAAGCTATATGGGTACGAACCCATGCCCCGATTGCAAGGGCGAACGCCTAAAAAAGGAAAGCCTCGCCGTCACCATATGCGAGCGCAACATCTCCGAGCTTTGCAAGCTGCCTATCGGCGAGCTGCGTCGTTTTTTTGAGACGATTACGCTTACGGAGCGCGAGCAGCTTATCGCGCGGCAGATATTAAAGGAAATCAACACAAGGCTCGGCTTCCTTTCGGATGTCGGACTCGCGTATCTCAACCTCTCGCGCGCCGCCGCGTCGCTATCCGGCGGAGAGGCGCAGCGCATCCGCCTCGCGACGCAGATAGGCTCGGGGCTCATGGGCGTGCTGTACATCCTGGACGAGCCGAGCATCGGGCTGCACCAGCGCGACAACAACAAGCTGCTTGCAACGCTCAAGCGCCTGCGCGACCTCGGCAATACGCTAATCGTCGTCGAGCACGACGAGGACACGATGTACGCCGCAGACCATATCATAGACATGGGACCCGGCGCCGGCGTGCACGGCGGAAAAATCATTTGCTCCGGCGGGATCGACCATATCAAAGACTGCGTCGATTCGCTGACGGGTCAATACCTTGCCGGGGCGAAGAGTATCGAGCTGCCGGAGCGGCGCAAAAGTCCGAACGGCGAATGGC
>Ga0099364_10004008_pt1 | contig 22439 bp, 20 predicted proteins | sample TergutTh196P3_FD_73070 | JGI IMG/M metagenome (GOLD analysis project Ga0099364, IMG submission 73070) | Microcerotermes parvus P3 segment gut microbial communities from Pointe-Noire, Republic of the Congo - Th196 P3 | ecosystem: Host-associated > Arthropoda: Insects > Digestive system > Gut ...
GTGGAGCGCTCGCTAGTAGGCGCAAGGACGCGCCGCCTAGCGACAAGGGGCAGAAAATACACATCTTTTCCATGCACCGCACTAATGGTATCGACACTAGTAACAATCTATCATTCATGGCAGCATATTGCAAACTGTTTTATTTGCGTTTTTGTTGCACCTATGTTAGTATTCATTATGCCGGCAGACGGATTCGGCAGGGCTGAGCAATCATAACAGTTTTGACACTACATGATGGAGGACTAGACAGCGATGGACAGCATGAAACTCAAGTATTTCATCTCCGCCGCACAAAGCTTGAACTTCTCGGAGGTCGCGCGCAACTATTACGTTTCACAGCCCACGATAAGCCATCAGATCGGACTGCTCGAACAGGAGCTGGGCGTTGAGTTGTTCACAAGGCAAGGAACAAAACTGCAGTTGACAGGGGAAGGCGAGTTCTTTTTTCCGATCGCAAGGAAAATAGTTGATGACATGCACGAGGCCTCTTTGGACATATTGCGCTATAAGCAGGGTAAAATGGGTAAAGTCTCCGTATTTGTGGCGGAAACGTGCAGAGCGGCGTACCAGAGATGCATTGCTGTTTTCTCGAAACACAACCCGGGAGTCTTGATCGATGCAATGATATCATACTCGCCAACTCAGGCTGAAACCATCAGCAGCGGGGATTATGACATCTGCTTTACGCTTGAAACTATCGTTAAAAGCAGCGGTAAGCTTGAGTGCCTTTTTACGCATAAAGACAGGCTCTGCCTCGTCCTTCCGGAAAGCATCCCTCTGCCCGAAAACACAAACGACTTTTCTTTTCTGAAAGACGTTCCTTTTATTGGGTTGCATCCTACCAGTTCGACTTTGCTTCATCATGATACGCAACTGATTTTTCAGGAGAGAGGGTTCAAGCCCCACCTTCTAAACAGGTATAACCGGATGGACGAGGTGCTCCTGTCGGTCAGCGCCGGCCTCGGGTTTGCGATACTGCCGTACTCTATTATCAGTTATAATGCGTCAAGAAGCATTAACTCCATCCAAATGGGCTCAGAGGAATACTATGTAGACTACGTCGCCGCATGGCGGAAAGACAATAGGAACGGCGCCGCGGAGCTTTTTGTAAAAACGATAAAAAGCATTTTTTCATGAAATCCGAAAACTGTTGACAACTCTTTCAAAACCTGATAATATGACCCGGCGTTCCAAAGACAGCAGGCGGATAGCAGCAGCAGCACTATTCCGTAAGCCCTGCCGAGGATAGCTTAGACATGAGCTTGCTATTATCCTTGTGGTCTTTGCCGCAGGGGTATTTTTTTGGGCGCTTGCATTTCGCGAGATTAGTAAAAGATGGAGGTGAAAAATTCTATGCCAAATGCAATAGTTCTCGAGGAGAAGAAGAAAATCGTTGAAGAGCTGACCGAGAAGCTAAAGTGTCAGGCCGGCGTTTTTATCGACTACATAGGCATCAACGTCAACGATGATACGGAGATGCGCGTGAAGCTGCGAGAGGCAAACATTGACTACACAGTAATCAAAAACTCGATGATGAGGTTTGCCATTAAAAACGTCGGCTTTGAAGAGCTTGATCCTATACTCAACGGGACAACATCGCTTGCCGTGAGCAAGGACGATCCGATTGCGCCGGCAAGGGTCATTAAGGAGTACGCCGATAAGTTCAACGGTTTCTTTGAAATCAAGGGCGGATTTATGGACGGAAGGGTGCTGTCGGTCAACGAGGTCGTCGCTCTTGCAAAAATCCCGCCGCTTCCGATTCTTCAAGCACAGCTGCTTGGGACCATGCTCGCCCCGATTACGAGCCTTGCGGTCGTTCTTAAAGCGATAGCAGAGAAAGATGCCGCCCCTGAGGACACGCAAGCCGCAGCGCCGGCAGAGGAACCTGCCGATAAGGCGGCCCCCGAGGAATCGGCGCAGGAAGCCAAAGACACGGTAGCGGAGGCTGCGCAGGAGGCCGCAGAGCCTGAGCTTGCCGCAGAAGCGCCGGCTGAAGAACCAGCCGCGAAGGAAGCAGCGCAGGAGGCGCCTGCCGAGGAGCCGCAGTCCGAGGCCCCCGCCGCAGAACCGGCATCAGAATAGCCGCCCGCTGCGCCGCAGCGGGATTAGGAACTAAATCTATTTAATTGAAGTTTATATGGAGGTATATTGAATTATGGCTAGTGAAAAGCTTACCGCTCTTATTGAAGAAATAAAAACTCTGACAGTAATCGAGCTTTCGGAGTTAGTCCATGCCCTCGAGGATGAGTTTGGCGTCTCTGCCGCCGCGATGGCCGCCCCGGCGGGGGGCGCGGCTGCCGCTGCGGAAGCAGTCGAGGAGCAGACGGAGTTCGACGTTGTTATGACGAGCTTCGGCGCTGAGAAAGTCAAGGTTATCAAAGAGGTACGTGCAATTACCGGTCTCGGGCTTGCCGAGGCGAAAGCGCTCGTCGAGGGTGTTCCCGCAAAGATCAAGGAAGGCGTGAACAAGGACGAGGCAAACGAGCTGAAAGAAAAGCTGGCAGCCGCCGGGGCTACGGTCGAGGTTAAATAGCGGACGGCAGGCAGTGTCTGAGGGATTAAACACTCGTCATTGCAGGCTTCGGGCCACAATCCCCCGTGGGTTTCAGGGGGATTGCGGCTCGGAGCCCGCAATGACGAGTGTTTTTGGAATCATTTTTGAGGGGTTCCTTAGCAGTTACGTTGCCCATTTTTTTATTATCCATTGGACGAAATTGTACTTTTATCATATGAGAACATGTGGTAGAATGTGTACAGCAGCATGACAGTTCCTAATGATAATGCATAGTGCAAAAAGTGAGGGAAGGACATGGATGATACGTTGGAAAAGCTGTTTCACGGGACAGCGGCAGGAAAAATCGAACATGGGGAAAAGGGTTTCGAGAAAATCGAAATTCTATTAGAGGCAACCGGAGGCTTGAGCCTGTCGCAAGTATGCGCTGTGACCGGTCTTGAAGGCTCAACTATTCAAAACTGGGTCAAACGCGGATGGGTGGCCCACCCGAAAGGCAAAAAGTATGAGGAAGTGCATATTGCCAGGATACTGATAATCAACGAACTGAAAGAATGCATCAAGCTTGAGCACATCGCGCAGCTGATGACTTATATAAACGGAGATGGCAAAGATGCAGGAGGCAGTTTAATAAAAGAAAGCGCTGTTTACAATTATCTTTGCAACGCGCTTCAGAGGTTGGGGCAGGCTGACGATTTTTCACAAGGTGGTATCGAGTCTGTCGTGCAGGCTGTGATAAAGGACTATAAAGGCTCGTCGTCGCATTCGCGTTTCAGAATCCGCAAAGCGCTGACAGTGATGATCTACGCTTGCGTCTGCACAAATGTAAAGCGCAGGACAGAGGCGATGATGCAGCAAGTCCTGCACGAACTGGAAAACCCAGATAGCGTAGCGGCGGAGGTTCTTGCGAGCGAGGTATTGGAAGCAGAAAAACCGGAAACAAACAATCAGGCGCCTGCGGCGATTATAGGCAAGCCAAGGGAGGAAACGAGGAAAACCGTTGCGCAAGCGCTCCGCGAATGGGATTTGGATCGTGTTGAGAGCATTTTGAATGAAGAAAACGATAGCGATGAAGAACTGCCCGTTGCTCGCGGCCCGAATAATCCCAATGTAAGCAACGTTAGCAATGCAGGCAATGCAGGCAATGCAGGCAATACAAGCAACGCAAGCAATGCCAGTAATGCAAGCAACGCAGGCATAAACGTGCAAAAGCCGGAAGCAGCTGCTGAAAAGCCTGCGCAAAAACCGTGGTACTTCAGGAGAAACTAATTGCGCCAAAGCCGGCTAAAAAAGCAAATGCGGAAGCCAGTAAACAGTATATCCCGAAAATGTAAAACGCCCTTTTCTTAATGAGTAGTTTTATTAGCTGAATAGCTATTACGCCGCAGACGGCGGCGGCTGCGAAACCTACCAGCCAGCTCACCGGTTCTATTTCGATGCTGTCCGCTTTTAATGCGTCTAAAAGCTCCAAAAGGCCCGCACCCAGAATCGCCGGTATTGACAGTATAAAAGCGAATTTGACCGCGAAGTCTTTTTTCAGGCCTCCAAGCAGGCCTCCGAATATTGTGCTGCCGCTCCGGGAAATGCCGGGCAGTATTGCAATCGCTTGGAAAATGCCTATGAGAATGGCATTTTTCAGCGGTGTGTCCGTTTCGGTGAGGGTACCTTCATTGAGCCTGTCCGATATGAACAAGAATACGGATGTAACAACCAGCAGAACTGCGACGGCGAAAATGTTCTCGAGTATTCTTTCCATGTTCAGAAGCTTTACCAGCACCCCTGCAAATAAGGCGGGTATCGTCGCGACGATCACCATTAAGAGGAACCTGCGTCCGGGCGACTTGAAGTCCGGTTTGCCTTTGATTATATCGGCCAGGGCGGTGAAAAACTCTCGTATAAGCAGCCATATGTCTTTGTGAAATACAATGATTACCGACAGCAGGGTCGCTAGATGCAAAAAGACGGTGAACGCCAGATTTGACTCACCCCCCTGTCCATACAATGTATTGAAAATTACCAAATGCCCGGAACTGGACACCGGGATAAACTCAGTTATGCCTTGTATCACTCCGGCGATAAGCGCTTGCAGCCACTCCATATTCGCTCATGCTCCTCTGTATGTATTGTTTGAGGAGCATGGTATCACAATACGGCGTGTTCGTCAAACTCCGGACAGCCCAGATAAAAACACGCGTCATTGCGGGCTTGACCCGCAATCCCCTACGGGGTTGATTGAGATTATGGAATTCTGTCGGCAAATCTGCCTCATTACCAGGGGGGATTGCGGGGCAAGCCCGCAATGACGGGGTAGGGTGGCCAATAACACTCAGGGCATTTGAAAAAAAGGCATTTGAAAAAAATGCTTGCTTTATGTTTGTGCATATGGTAATATTCTTTGGCGCGCCTAAACACTGTGTGCGATGCAAGTTGTGCCGTTAGGTGCATTAAACAGGCGGTCCGCTGCCGCTAGGATGCGTTATGAACGCCTGTACGGAAGGAGAAAAACATCGATGGATCTAGTCAAAGCGCTCGGCGACCAATATCTTAAACCGGAACTGCCGCCGATGAACGTCGGGGACACTGTAAGGGTCACCGTTCGGATAAAAGAAGGCAACCGCGAGAGGAATCAGGCTTTTGAAGGCACTATCATTGCCAAGAAGCATGGCGGTATCAATGAAACGATTACTGTCCGGCGGATTTCCTATAATGTAGGATGCGAAAAAGTATTCCCCGTGCATTCACCGTCTATTGTTTCAGTGGAAACCGTCAGGCGCGGCAAGGTCAGGAGAGCAAAACTCTACTATCTCAGGGGAAGGGTTGGCAAGAAGGCCAAGGTCAAGGAGAAAATCTGATAAGCAGGCGGATACGCACTGAAAAGATTATTGTTCACCCCCTCCGACATTGCGGGCTTGACCCGCAATCCCCTTGAAACCCGCAGGGGATTGCGGGTCAAGCCCGTAGTGAGCAGTTACTATAATAGAAATGGCCACACCGTGTTTTCTAAGGAGTTGTTAGCATGGATGAGAAAAATTCGGCTGCCGGGAAAAATGAGTTCAGCGAGACGACCGAGATAATCGATACAGGCGAGATAGGCGAAATATACGAGATTGACGAAGATCCGTTTTCCGCCCTTTTCGCGCAGGTTGTCAGGGATAAGGTCCCGGGCGAGGATGACAGCGAGGACGGCGAAAAAGCCGGAGTCTACTTGGGCGCCGGGGACGACGGGAAAGACGGGAAAAACGGGGGCGACGAAGATTACGACGGGGGCGGCGAAAACGATGAAGACGACGAGGACGACGAGTACAGCGAAGAAAACAATAGAACTAAGATGGAACTGTATGACTGGATGCAGTGCATTGTATCTGCGATAATATGCGGGATATTCATTTTCGTGTTTGTAGGCCGGACAATAGGCGTTGAAGGCAATTCAATGCTCCAAACGCTTCATTGGAACGACAGAGTCGTTATGACGGGGTTGTTCTACACCCCTAAAAATGGCGATATTGTTATATTCCGCCCCCCTTCGGAGGCGTTTGGCGCGACACCGCTTGTCAAGCGAGTAATAGCGGTGGAAGGGCAGACAATAGATATCGACTTTGAGACAGGCGAGGTTTTTGTTGACGGCGTCGTCATTGACGAGGCGCATTATATCAACGAGCCTACCCATAGCAGAATGAATTTTGTGGGGCCGCTCACCGTTCCGGAAGGGCATGTATTCGTTATGGGCGACAACCGGAACTATTCTTCCGACAGCCGCGATTCCCGTGTCGGTACAGTCGATACAAGGTATATTCTGGGCAAGGTGCTTTTTCTCCTAATGCCGGGCGAGGTCGATCCAAGCCAGCGCGACTGGAGCCGCATCGGCTTTGTTTCGTAGGTAAGGCGCCATGCAAGAAACGATAAACATACAGTGGTTTCCCGGTCACATGACAAAAGCGCGAAGGATGATCGCCGGGAACATTAAAATGGTTGACGCCGTCTGCGAGGTCATAGATGCGAGGATACCATATTCAAGCCGGAACCCCGACCTTGACGAACTGACCGGGGGCAAATCCCGGCTAATAATACTCAACAGGATAGATCAGGCCGATCCGGGTGCCACGAAGATGTGGTATTCACGATTCAAAGCGGATGGGGCGGCTGTTTTGGAAACTGATTGCAAAAGCGGCAATGGCGTCTCGGGGTTCTCTGCCACTGTTCGCAAGCTGCTTGCCGAGAGGCTGGCTTATTACGCATCGAAAGGCCAGACCGGGCGGCAGCTTCGTGTCATGGTCCTGGGTATACCTAACGTCGGCAAGTCGTCGTTTATAAACAGGCTCGCAAAGCGCAAGGCAGCCGCAACATCCGACAGGCCGGGCGTCACCCGAGGCAAGCAATGGATAGTCATTGACAATGGGCTGGAGCTTCTGGACACGCCCGGTGTTTTATGGCCGAGGTTTGAGGATCAAACGGTTGCGGAGAATCTGGCGTTTACCGGGGCTATTCGCGACGAGGTCATGGACATTGAGACTCTCGGCGCGAATTTTATGTCGAGGATGAAGGAGTTTTACCCCGAGCGGATAGCCGAGAGGTATAAAATTGATATTGAGATGGATTGCGGCGGATTTGAGCTGCTGGCGCAGGCCGCGAAAAGCCGCGGATTTCTCATTTCGGGCGGCGAACTTGATTTAGGCCGAATGGCCGCTGTTTTGCTCGATGAGTTCCGGGGCGGAAAGCTGGGCCGCGTCACGCTTGAGCATGCTCCTCGAAAAGACGTGGGCAAGGAGTTCTGATGAAAGTTGAGGGTAGCTTTGGATTTATGGGAAATCGAGAGGGGTCTGTCAGCAGAAGGGTATACGACCATCTGCGGCGTTGATGAGGCGGGTAGGGGGCCGTTGGCGGGGCCTGTTTTTGCGGCGGCGGTCATACTGCCGTTTGGCATCGAGATTGCCGGCCTGGACGACTCCAAGAAGCTATCGGAAAAGACTCGCGAGAAGCTATTTGATGAGATAATAAAATGTGCTACGGCTTACGGCGTCGCTTCGGCAGACAATACGGAGATAGACGGACTGAATATCCTCAACGCGACTTTTTTGGCGATGAGCCGGGCCGTTGAGCTGCTTCCAATAAGGCCTGATATTGCCTTAATTGACGGCAACCGAGTGCGCGGGGTCAGCGTTAGCTGCAAATGCATCGTCGGAGGGGACGGGAAGTCGGCGTCGATCGCGGCTGCGTCGATTCTTGCGAAAGTAAGCAGGGACAGGGTCATGGCGGAGATGGCCGAAAAATACCCGCAATACGGTTTCGAGAAGCATAAAGGTTACGGCACAAAGCTTCACTTTGCGAGGCTGCGCGAACACGGGCCTTGTGATATTCACAGGGCGACATTTCTAAAAGGTCATCGGGAGGGCTAGTGGTTTGGATGCCAGGGAGCGCGGGAAAATGGGCGAAGCGCTTGCATTAGAGTTTCTAAATAAAAAGAATTACTCTACCGTCGCTATCGGATGGCGCTCGCGCTTTGGCGAGATCGACCTTATTGTCAAAAATAGCGAGTATCTGGTCTTTGTAGAGGTAAAGCTGAGGAAAAACGCCGATTTCGCCTATGCTCGCGAGTATGTCGGGAAAGCAAAGCAGCGCAAAATCCGTGCAACAGCTAACTTATGGCTGGCTTCCCATAGTACAAATCTTCAGCCACGCTTCGACGTTATAGAGGTTTATGCCCCGGACGAAACGGCAAGGCCTGAGATCATTCACATCGAAAATGCATTTTAAGGAGAATTGAGATATGCTATATCAGAGTACGCGAGGGGGCGGCAAGAGGCTGTCATCCGCCGAGGCCATTGCTAAAGGGCTGTCGGAGGACGGGGGGCTGTTCGTCCCTGAATCGTTTCCGCTGCTAACGCAGGATGCGCTTGAAAAAATTGTCTTAATGCCATACAGCGGGCGCGCTGCTTGTATTTTGGAAATGTTCTTAGATGATTTCAGCCCGCAAGAGCTTGGGCAATATGCGCTTGAAGCCTATGGCGAGCCGGGTTTCAGCAATCCTTCGATCGCCCCTGTGTTTAAGCTGGACAGCGGAACATATTTCCTTGAGCTGTGGCACGGGCCGACAAGCGCGTTTAAGGATATGGCGTTGCAAATGCTCCCCCGCCTTCTTTCGGCGGCGCTGCGGAAGACTGACGAGAAGCGCGGCGTGTGTATTCTTGTAGCAACGTCGGGTGATACGGGAAAGGCGGCGCTTGAGGGTTTTTGCGATGTGCCCGGCACGAAAATCATGGTGTTTTACCCGCGTGACGGCGTTTCGGACGTACAAAAGCTGCAAATGACTTCACAAAGCGGCGGGAATGTCAATGTCGCCGCAGTAGAGGGCAATTTCGATGACGCGCAGACAGGCGTCAAAGCGATATTCTCAGATGAGCCTTTGCGCGCGGAGCTAAGTAAGCAAGGTTATTTTCTTTCATCAGCGAACTCAATAAACTGGGGCAGGCTTGTCCCTCAGGTTGCTTATTATGTCTCAGCTTACTGCGAGCTGCTCGCTTGCGGGGCTATAAAGCCCGGAGATAAGATCAACTTTTGCGTGCCTACCGGCAATTTCGGGAATATTCTTGCCGGTTATTACGCAGAAAGGATCGGGCTGCCCATCAACAGGCTTATATGCGCGTCTAACCGGAATGACGTCCTGGCAGATTTCATAAACACCGGCGTCTATGACAAAAACAGGTCGTTTTATACTACAGTTTCACCGTCTATGGATATTCTCGTATCGAGCAATCTCGAAAGGCTTTTATTTGAACTGTCGGGAAAAGACGGCGGGGCGGTTTCCGGATACATGTCGGCATTGTCCGGGACAGGGAGGTATGAGGTCCCTACAGCGGTCTCAGGCGAGCTTAAGCGCATTTTCGCCGGGGGGCGGTGCTCGGAGGGGGATACTTACAAGGCTATTGCGCGCATGTTCAATGATAGCAAGTACCTGATGGATACGCACACTGCGGTGGCGTACAAGGTTTTGAATGACTATAGGGCGGAAACGGGCGACGATACCCTTTCCGTGGTCGTTTCAACGGCGAGCCCTTATAAGTTCTGCGACAGCGTCCTTGAGGCTTTGGGGCAGGATTCATCCGCCGGCGGTGTAGCGCTCATTGACAAGCTGGCGGAGTTTTCGGGGATGCCTGTACCCGCGCCGCTGAAGGATATGCGAAGCAAGACGCCGCGCTTTCTCGATTCCGTCCCGATAGAAGGAATGAAAGAAGCGGTAAAGAGATTCTTACTATAAAATTGTACGCAACTATTCAGGTCTCGTACCATCCGTGCCAAGTAAAGGCGTGTTATGCCTCTACGTTCGGTCAGTTCCGTGACAGTAGCCGGAATTCCCTCACTGCGATGCACAACACGCCTTTACTCGGCACTATATAAGCAAATTTGAAAGGGTTCTGAATAGACACAATGGTACATTGTTTAGGGGTGGTGGCTTTGTCCCTGTATGCTATTGGGGATTTGCATTTGTCGCTTGGGTCTGACAAGCCGATGGACGTGTTCGGCGGTGGTTGGGAGAATTACATCGAAAAGATAAAAAACGGGTTCTCGCTTCTGGGGCCGGACGATGTGTGCGTTTTATGCGGCGACAATTCTTGGGCAATGTCGCTTGACGGGAGCCTCGAAGACTTTGCGTTTATTGGCAGTTTACCGGGGAAAAAGATTATATTAAAGGGGAATCACGATTATTGGTGGGGGACTGCAGCGAAGATGAAATCGTTTTTTGCGCAAAATGGCGTTGAGAACATTGACATCCTGCACAACAATTGCTTTTTTTATGATGGAATCGCGATTTGCGGCACGCGTGGGTGGCTGGCAGAGGGTGAAGCAGACAAGGAACACAATCAAAAAATCATGGCGCGTGAGACAGCACGGCTGCGAGCATCGCTTCAAGCAGCCGGCAATGCGGGCGAAAAACTGTGTTTTTTTCATTATCCGCCGAGATACAAAGATACGGTTTGCCAAGATATCGTAGATGCAATGAACGAGTTCGGAGTCAAAAGATGTTGGTACGGGCATATCCACAGTTACGGGCATCGCTTCGCCGTGCGCGGAGAGGCCGAGGGTATAGTTTATGAAATGGTTTCTGCAGATTTTGTAGATTTTGCCCCTCAAAAGATAGTTTGAGCAGTCGATTTGTGTTCAAATAGCATGTCAATATTATTTGCAATTTACACAAGTTTCTGATAGAGTTACGAGTGATATATGGATTAGCGGGAGGAAGATAAAATTGATTATCAAAAGTAGTGAGAAAAAAGAGAAGAGTATTGTGGAACTGGTCATTGAGGTCAGCGCTGAGGAGTTTGAAGCTGCGATCAACTTTTCATTCAGGAAGAATAAAAACCAAATATCAGTACCAGGTTTCCGCAAAGGCAAAGCACCACGCAAGATTATTGAAAGAATGTATGGCGCCTCTGTATTTCATAGCGATGCTTTGGATAATATCATGCCATCGGTATTGAGCTTCGTCGAAGAAGAATCAAAGCTGAATCTAGTCGGCTTCCCGCAGGCGACAGACCTTGATATCAAGGAAGAAGGCGGGCTTGACGTTACTGTCAGCCTGTCTGTATATCCCGAGGTCAAAATCGGGGATTATAAAGGCTTATCCGCATATAAGCCTGTTCCCGAAGTCCTTGACAGCGAGATTGACAGCGAAATTGCGGGGATCAGGCTTCGCAACGCACGCATCGAAAAAGCCGATCGTCCGGCAATAAACGGCGACACAGCGACGATCGACTATGAAGGCTTAATAGACGGGAAGCCGTTTGAGGGCGGAACAGGCGAGGATTACGACCTTGAGCTTGGTTCCAACACCTTCATTCCCGGATTTGAAGAAAAAATGCATGGGATGACCGTAGGCGAGCAGCGCGACCTCGAGCTTGTGTTCCCTGAAAATTATAGCGAAGAACTTGCTGGCAAGCCGGTTGTTTTTAAAGTCACGCTCAAAGAACTAAAAGAAAAGATACTGCCGGACCTCGACGATGAGTTTGCAATGGATGTTTCGGAGTTTGATACGCTCGAAGAATACAAAGCCGGGATAAAGGACAGGATTCTGAAAATAAGGCAAGCAGAAGCAGAACAGGCGTTTGAGAATGCATTGATGGACAAAATATCGCAGTCTCTTGATGCGGAAGTCCCCGAAGCGATGGTTGCGGAGCAGTTCGACAATGCGGTGAACAATTTCACGCAGCAGATTTCATCTTACGGAATGGACCCGGGCATGTATCTTCAGATGACAAACACAACACCTGAGAAATTCCGTGAAGATATGGAAAAGGCAAGCGAGAAGCAAGTCAAGATCATGCTATGCCTGGAGAAGATAGCGGAGCTTGAGGGCATCGAGATAAGTGAAGAAGAATTGGAAAACGAGTATCAGGATGCATCCGAGCGCTACGGCATGGAGATCGATAAACTGAGAGAGTCAGTAGCTACGGAAGTGATTACCCGCGACATCAAGCTAAGGCGCGCGGCGAAAGTGGTGACCGACAGCGCTACAGCCTTGGACACGCCGCCTGAAGATGAGGCTGCGTCGGAAGGCGAGCCTACGGCAGCGGAAGAACCAGCGGCGGAAAGCGGGCCGGCGGCAGCGGAAGAACCAGCGGCGGAAGGCGGGCCGGCGGCAGCGGAAGAACCAGTGGCGGAAAGCGGGCCGGCGGCAGCGGATGGGCCTGAAACCGAAGCGGCTCCACTTGACACGGAAGCCGAGGCAGGCGCCGCAAAGACTGAAAAGACGGCGGCAAAAAAGCCCGCCGCGAAGAAAACCGCAGACGCGGCAAAAGCGGACGCCCCGGATGCAGCCGCCGAAAAAACGGCAAAACCGGCAGCGAAGAAACCTGCGGCCAAAAAAACGGCGCCGAAAGAGCAGGGCGCTGAAGCAACAGGCGGCGCTGCCACTGAAACCGGGACTGCGAAAAAGCCGGCAGCGAAAAAATCTGCGGCAAAAAAAGCAGAGGCCGACTGATATCGGCCTTTAGCCGGAATAAGACTATCATAATATAAAGGGAGATGAATCGAAATGAATCTGGTTCCGTATGTAGTTGAGCAAACTTCCCGGGGCGAGCGGTCATACGATATTTTTTCTAGGCTGCTCAATGATAGAATCGTTTTTTTGAGCGAGGAAGTCAATGACACGACCGCCAGCCTTGTAGTCGCGCAGCTGCTTTACCTCGAAGCGCAGGATCCGGACAAGGATATCCAGCTGTATATTAACAGTCCCGGTGGCTCGGTGACTTCGGGCTTGGCCATATACGACACGATGCAGTATATAAAAGCTGATGTGTCTACTATATGCATAGGGCTCGCCGCCAGCATGGGCGCGCTGCTGCTGTCGTCAGGCGCAAAAGGGAAGCGCATCGCTCTCCCGAACGCAGAGGTCATGATCCACCAACCGACGGGGGGTTTCAGGGGGCAGGCGACAGATATCCAGATACACGCCGAGAAAATCCTGAGGACTAAAGACAGGCTAAACAGCATTCTTTCGGAAAACACGGGAAAGCCGGTGGATGTAGTGCGCGAAGCATCCGAGCGGGACAATTTCATGACTGCCGACGAGGCGAAAGAGTTTGGGCTCATTGACAACGTGATTTTCAAGCGTTAGGGGATAGCAAATGGCGAAATTCGACAGTAGGATAATGCGTTGCAGTTTTTGCGGCAAGGGGCAAGACCAGGTAGATCAAATGTTTTCGGGGCGCGGCTCGTCGTGCATATGCAACGAATGCGTGGCGCACTGCGTGGATATTCTCGGAAATGAGTATATCCCGATGAAAATGCCTCAGCCTGAACGGACGGAGCTGAAAATTGATTTTGGCCGCCTTCCAAAACCGGCTGAGATACGCTCGACCCTCGACGATTACATCATAGGCCAGGACGATGCGAAAATCGCGCTTTCTGTCGCGGTGTATAACCATTATAAGCGCCTGATGCATAATAACAGCAACGATACGGAGCTGCAAAAGAGCAACATCCTTATTATCGGGCCGACAGGCAGCGGCAAGACGCTGTTTGCACAGACGCTTGCGAAGATACTCAAGGTTCCGTTTGCTATTGCCGATGCCACGACGCTTACTGAGGCAGGGTATGTCGGAGACGACGTCGAGAACATCCTGCTCAGGCTCCTTCAGGCGGCGGATTACGATATAGAGCACGCGGAGCGCGGAATAATATATATAGACGAAATGGATAAAATCGCAAGAAAAAGCGAAAACACTTCTATTACGCGCGATGTTTCCGGCGAAGGCGTCCAGCAGGCGCTGCTCAAGATCCTGGAAGGCACGGTGTCCAACGTGCCGCCGCAGGGCGGGCGGAAGCACCCTCATCAGGAGTTCATCAGCATTGATACGACGAATATCCTGTTTATTCTTGGAGGCGCGTTTGAAGGCATAGACAGGATAATAGAAAACAGGCTTGATAAAAAGAGCATCGGTTTCGGGGCGGAGATAAAAAGCAAAAAAGAAAAGGATTTCGGTGCATTGCTAAAAAACATCCAGTCTCACGATTTGCTGAAATTCGGCTTGATTCCGGAGCTCGTGGGCCGCATGCCGGTTGTCGCCCCATTGAGCTCACTCAGCAAAGAGGATATGGTGCGCATTCTTACAGAGCCTAAGAATTCGCTTGTCCGCCAGTACTCTACTTTGCTAAACTACGATAAAGTGAAGCTGGAGTTCACCCAGGATGCCCTTGAAGCTGTCGCGGACAAAGCGATCGAGATGGAAATAGGCGCGCGCGGCTTACGGAGCATTATGGAAAAAACTATGCTTCAGATCATGTATGACGTGCCTTCCGACAGGATGATCGAGAAGGTTTCGATAGACAAAGACAGCGTCAACGGCGTGACCCCTCCTTTGATAAAAAAACGGCCAAAACCGCAAATCGATCCTGATGCGACTAACGCCAGTTAGGATATGTTCTTATGAGCGAGTATGACGACTTATTAGATGAAATGATGATGGAAACGCTGCCGCTGCTCGCGCTTCGCGGCCTTTCCGTTTATCCGGGCATGATATTGAACTTCGATGTGGAAAGAACGATGTCAACGAGCGCGCTCGATGCCGCGCTCAATGGCGACAGGAAGGTTTTTCTGCTTGCGCAAAAAGACATTTCAAAAGAGACGCCTTCTGAGCGTGACTTGTATAAAATCGGCACGATCTGCTATCTAAAGCAGATATTGAAAATACCGGGCGGGGGAATGAAGGTTCTCGTCGAAGGCCGCTGCCGCGCAAGGTTTGTTTCTATGAGCGCCGAAAGAAAGTATTTTACGGTCAAGGTAGAGCCGATTTTTGAAGCCGCTGCCGTAAAAAACACCGCCAGGGTGGAAGCGCTGATACGTAAAGGCATAGGCTTGTTTGACGCATATGCCGCGCTGTCGGCAAGCGTAGCAAAAGAGACGGTGCTTTCGTTGTTTACATTATCGGAGCCGGGAAAAGTCGCGGATCATATAATGCAAAACACATATACGAAACCGGAAAGCAAGCAGCTCATTCTTGAGACATTGGCGCCGGTGAAAAGGCTTGAGCTAGTCTGCGACATACTCTCTCGCGAAATTGAGATACTGACCATCGAACGGCAGATCGACACAAAGCTGCGCATGCGCCTGGAAAGCAATCACAGGGAACATGTGCTGCGCGAACAGCTCAGGGTGATACAGGCGGAGCTTGGAGAGATGGCCGGGGGCGTCGACGAGCCGTCTGAGCTTAGGGAATACAGAGAGAGGATCATGGCGCTCAAGCTCAGCGAGGAGATAGAAAAAAAGATACTGAAGGAAGTCGATAAGCTCGAAAAGCAAGCTTTTGGCTCCGCTGAGTCGTCAGTTATACGAAACTACCTCGACGTTTGCCTTGAGCTGCCATGGAACACCTCCACCAAGGAGCGGGTCGATATAGCAATTGCGCAGAAAATCCTTGACAACGACCATTTCGGGCTGCAAAAGGTCAAAGAGCGGATATTGGAATTTCTGGCTGTCAGGCAGCTTTCGCCAAACATTAAAGGCGCGATTATCTGCCTTGTAGGCCCGCCGGGAGTCGGAAAGACTTCCGTGGCGATCAGCGTTGCAAGAGCGCTGAACAGAAAGCTTGCAAGGCTGGCGCTCGGCGGGGTTCACGATGAAGCTGAGATCCGCGGCCATAGAAAGACTTATGTCGGCGCCATGCCGGGAAGGGTCATAAACGCCTTAAAGCAAGCGGGGAGCCGCAACCCTTTGATGCTGCTCGACGAAATCGACAAGCTTGGCCGAGACCACCGGGGCGATCCGGCGTCGGCGCTGCTGGAAGCGCTGGACCCGGAGCAAAACGCCACGTTCCGCGACAATTACATGGAAGTGCCGTTTGATTTGTCGGAAGTGATGTTCATTACAACGGCGAACACGACGTCAACAATCCCCCGTCCGCTGCTTGACAGGATGGAGGTAATTGATCTTACAAGCTATACCGACATGGAAAAGCTCGAAATTGCAAAGCGTCACCTCGTTCCCAAGCAAAGAAAGAAGCACGGCTTGAGCACTAGCCAGCTCAAGTTCAGGGATAATGCGATCCTGGCTATGGTTTCCGGTTATACGCGGGAGTCGGGCGTACGAGTTTTAGAACGCGAGATTGCGGCTGTTTGCAGGAAGACTGCGGCAAAGCTGGCTTCAAAAAAAGCCAAGTCGGTTGTTTTTGATTTGGAAAAGCTTGAGGATTTTCTGGGTGTGCGCAAGTACACGCCGGAGACTATCGCAAAAGGCCTTGAAATCGGGCTTGCCAACGGCCTTGCGTGGACTTCGACCGGCGGTTCGGTGCTTGAAGTCGAGGTAAATGTGCTGCCCGGGACAGGGAAGCTGGAGCTGACAGGCAACATGGGCGATATTATGAAGGAATCAGCGCAGGCTGCCGTCTCGTATATCCGCAGCAGAGCCGATAAGCTGCAGATTGACCCGGAGTTTTATAAAACGTGCGATATCCACATACATTTCCCGGAAGGCGCGATACCGAAAGACGGGCCGTCTGCGGGCATAACCATGTGCGTCGCGGTAATTTCGGCGCTTACCTCAGCCCCGGTGCGGCGGGATATTGCCATGACCGGCGAAATAACGCTGCGGGGCCGCATTTTGCGCATAGGCGGCCTCAAGGAAAAAACTATGGCTGCAATGCGCGCCGGTGTGAAAACCGTCATTATCCCAGCCGAAAACGAGCCGGATCTTGAAGAAATAGACCAGACTGTCCGCCAGGCGCTGAATTTCATCACGACCGGCAGCATTGACGGCATTCTCGACGTCGTATTGGATTTCACCGCCGCAACGAAAAAAGAAGCCATCGACAGCGCACAGGCGATCATTGAGACTAAAAACGGGCGCCGGGGCGCCGGTGCGGTCATTAAGCAGTGATGATTTTTAGAAAAGTATGAATATTCATAATGTTGAGTTTATTAAATCGGCGGCAGCTTCGCGGGATCTTATAAAGGACGGGCTGCCGCATATAGTTTTTTCGGGAAGGTCGAACGTCGGAAAATCGTCTGTCATAAACAGGCTTCTCAACCGCAAAAGCATTGCCCGGGTGAGCTCTACGCCGGGCAAGACGATTCATATCAATTATTTCTTGATCGATAAGGCCGCGTATTTTGTCGATTTGCCCGGGTACGGCTATGCAAAAGTCTCGAAGGCGGAGCAGAGCCGCTGGGCAAAGCTCATGGAGACTTACTTCTCGGATGCTAGCCATATCGGCCTGGGGGTAATGATCGTCGATGCGCGCCATAAGCCCACCAATGGCGATATGACAATGGCTGAGTGGTTTAAATTTGCAGGCTGCCCGCTCGTTATAGCAGCGAACAAAATTGATAAAGTGAAAAACAGCGAGAAGGAGCCGAATTTGGCTCTTATAAGGGATACGCTTGATTTGTCCGACGGGACGCGGATCATCCCGTTTTCGGCGGAGAAAGGCACAAACAGGGAAGCGCTGATGGCGGAAATTGAAAAGGTAATGTAACTGCTCCCAAATCTTGCGCTCTGACGGCTATTTTATATTCCCGCAATCGCTCGGTGGCGCTTCCATGCGCCAACTCGCGAGCGCTCCACCATCCATGGTTGCGCTTTGCGCGAATATAAAACAGCCGTCCTCGCCGGTTTGGGAGCAGTTACAGGGTAACATTATGGGAGAAGTTTTTAGAAATCTTGACTGGTCGGTGCTTATAAACATTATTATTTCAGTCATACCCGCTCTTTTGTGCATCACTATACATGAGCTTGCGCACGGCTTCACGGCATACCGGCTTGGGGACAGCACGGCGAAAGAAAAGGGGAGGCTGACGTTTAACCCCATTAAGCATATAAATGTTTTCGGCTTGATAATGATGGTGACCGTCAGGTTTGGCTGGGCAAAGCCTGTTCCGGTCAATATGCGAAGGTTCAAAAAGCCAAAACGGCACATGGCGCTCACAGCGCTTGCCGGGCCTTTGTCAAATGTTGCCCTCGCCGTGGTTGTCTACTTTGCTTACGGTTTGATTTATGCGCCCCTGGGCGGGGATTTCGCGTCGGGCGCAGGCGAGATAGCGCAGGCCATGATTGAACGCGCGGCGTTTTTGAGCGTCGCCCTTGCTATTTTCAATATTCTGCCGATTCCGCCGCTTGACGGGTCAAAAGTGCTGTTTTCTTTTTTGCCTGAAGTCGGCTACTATAAGCTCTTGAGATATGAGCGTTTCGGTATGATACTGCTGATACTCTTTGTGTTTTCGGACTTTTTTGACGGTACGGTCGGAAGGGTGGCGTTTGCGCTGAACGACTGGATGTTTGGAATCTCCAGATTTGCATATAATCTGGTAAATTAATCGTAACTATCTCGTACCATCCGTGCCAAGGAAAGGCGTGTTATGCCTCTACGCTCGGTCAGTTCCGTGACAGTAGCCGGAATTCCCTCACTGCGATGCACAACACGCCTTCCCTCGGCACTATATAAAATTTGACAGGGTGCTGAATTAATCTAAAGTGTATACGCGGTTGCTAACTGCTCTACTTGTTCGGCTGCGGATTCAAAATCGCTTTCCAGGAAAAGGGTGTCCCGGATGCTTTCGAGCATGGCGGACGTCTCTTTTTTCCATGTTTTGCCTTCGAGCAGGTCAAGCGCTGCGTATGCGGCGCCGGCGTCATAATCCTCGCAGGCAGCCTTTAGCAATGAAAGCTGCTCTTTTAAGCATGCCGTATCTTCCTGTATGACGTCGTCGCTGCTTTCCGCGTTTTCCGCCGTGCCAAGGGTTTTGACAAAGGCTTCAAGCGTGCTGATAAAGCTTTCCGTGTTGGCCGCGAGGTATTCGATATTGCCGCTGCGCCCTGCATTTTCAAGGCTTAGCGCCTGTGTGGATGCTTCATGCTCCCTTATGTTCGTCAGAGCTGATTTCATAGCGTGTACAGTGGTGGTATAAAGCTTTATATCTCCGCCGGAGAGCGTTTCGCGCAAGGTCGGTATAGCTTTTTCGGCGTCATTTTTGAAATACTCCAGAAGCTTAGGCGGCGTCTCGGCCTGTTCCCCGGGCGCCGTTATGCTTGCCATCGTTTTGTACTTTATGGATTCTTCAGGATACTTGTCGCGAATGTATTTATTGAGCACGGCATTCAGATGCCGCAGGTCTACAGGCTTTGAGATAAAATCGTCAAAGCCGCTTTGCTTGAATATGTCGTTGTTGCCAACCAGGGCATTGGCCGTCAGTGCCACTACTGTGCCGTCGTATCCCGCTGCGCGCAGCTGCCGAGTTGCTTCGAGCCCATCCATTTTCGGCATCATGTGATCCATGAATATGACGTCGTAAGCATTTCCGTTTATGACTTTGTCAATGGCCTCAAAGCCGCTGAGCGCAGTTTCGATTTTCAGCTTATAGGGCTTAAGAAGGCCTTCCGCTACAAAAAGGTTCGTCTCCAGGTCGTCAACGATCAGCACTTTCCCGTAGGGCATGGGTTCACGGATTATGTGCATATCGGTGATGTTCCTGTCAATAGTAAAAGTAAAAGACCGCAGGCGCTGCGATAGCTCAGGGCCTATGGGGGGGCATTCCACCGCCGATTGCCTGACGATTGCCGTAAAAGTGCTGCCTTTGCCATACTCGCTTTCGACCTCGATCGCGCCATCCATCAGTTCAATGAGGTTCCTTGTAATCGCCAGTCCGATGCCTGTCCCCTCGATCGCGCGGTTTGCCTCGGCATTGAAACGCGCAAACTCAGAGAAAAGCAATTCCTGGTCTTCCTTTTTTATGCCCTGCCCCGTGTCCTCGACCGCAAAGCGCAGGGATATCTCCTTTTCGTGCGCCGTATGGTCCACGGTCAGCTTTACATGCCCTTTTTCCGTGTACTTGAATGCGTTGGAGAGCAGATTGTTCAATATCTGCTTCAGCCGCAGGTCGTCGCCGTACATCCTTGACGGGAGGTTTTCGTTAATATCGATAATGAAGTCGATCGGCCTGGAGCCGATGCGCATGATATTCATCTGCACAGCGTCGCTTATCAAGCTTGGTATGTCATAGTCTACGGGGCTGAGCTCAAGCTTGCCTGTCTCGATTTTTGACAAGTCGAGAATGTCGTTTATTATCCCGAGCAGGTTCTTGCCGGAGGCGTATATCTTTTCAAGCGCAACTGCGTACTCGTCCGGGAGATTTTCGCTTTGCAGCTGTATTTGCACCAATCCGATTATCGCGTTCATCGGCGTGCGGATTTCGTGGGACATAGCGGCGAGAAAGTTCGATTTGCTTAAATTGGCGTCTTCAGCGACTTTCTGTGCTTCTTTTGCGGCTTGCTGGCTTTTTACGGTAGGCGTTATGTCAGCTATGTCGATAAAAACGCCTGATGTCTCGCCTTCAAGCTTGTCTGCGACGATTTTGAAATGCCGCCGCTCGTTTTCCATGTCAAACTCCATTACCGCGTCGTAAAAACCGTCCGCAGCCAGCATATCGGCAAACATGAGCTTGAGCTCCTCGTTGGCGACAAGGTCTATCAGCGGCTGCCCGATGGCGTGCTCCTTGCGCGGGAACCTGATGAACTTTGCCATTGGGTCGGACAGGTACAAAACTTTGCTGTCCGGGGTAGTGATTGCCATAAGGTTCGGCGTGCTGCGCAAAAGCGCCGAAAACGCCGCAAGGGCGCGGTCCGAGCGCCCCTCTTTCTGTTCGACGTAGTATGTCTGTATCAGCATGAACACGGCGCCGTAGAAATACATCCCAAATTGCATGTAGAAACGGAAGCTGTCAAGCCACTCCCAGCCCGGTACGAGGAAAACCATCGCAAAGATATTCGCGACGGCTGAAATTATCACGAATAGCATCATCAGCTTGAAGTTCTTTACCGTCGTAATCGTGCCGGCGGCCAATAGCATGACAAAGTAGTAAAAATGCATGTACTGCAGGTAATAGCCAAGCAGAATAAATGCGATATTCATCAATATGCCCACGTAAAGGGGGATGCGCTGTATTTGCGGGAAAAGGAAGTATACGATAATGACGACGATGATGATCGGAAGGATGATCGATATCGTCAGCATAGCGGCACGGATGCCGCCTTCGTAGAAAAAGGCTTCGATAAGCAGGAAGCCGCCATAAAGCAGCAGGACGCCCACCGACAGGATAGCCCATGTTCCAAGTTTGTGCCGGTTGGCAAGCCTGAGTTCTTTTTTTTCACTGATGTCAGTTGTATTTTCTTGCGGAGCTGTGGTTGATGTGCGGCTCATATGAGGCTCTCCTGTTTTTCGTTCAGCACTAATTCCGCCCAGAAATCGTCCGCCGCGTTCAGAAATGCCCGGACGACTTTTGGGTCGAAATGCGTGCCGTCGCATTGTTTGATGATTTCTACGGCATTTTCATGTGTAAGGCTTTTTTTGTACGGCCTCTGGGACACAAGCGCGTCATATACATCGACGAGCGCCATGATCCGCCCTTCAAGCGGGATTTCATCTCCGGCAAGCCCTCTCGGGTATCCTGTGCCATCCCATTTTTCATGGTGATAGCCCGCAAATCTCTTGGCGTACAGCAGGAATTTATCATTTTTCGTCTTGCTGATGATGTAGTCGATTATTTCTTCCCCCACGGTGCAGTGGTGTTTTATCAAATCAAACTCGTCGTTTGTAAGCTTATTGGGCTTGTTAAGAATAACGTCGCTGATGCTGATTTTGCCGACGTCGTGCAGCTGCGCCGAAGGGAGGAGCAGGCTCAGGTCCCATGTGGAGATTTCATCGACGTAGCTGCCGGATCTAAGAAGCTCGTCGATGAGGAGCTTGAGGTATACTTGCGTCCTTTCAACATGCTCGCCCGTAACTTTGTCGCGGTTTTCGACCATGTTTGATATAATGCTGATCGTAGCGTTGTTGACGTCACGCAGTGCCTGCTGGCTTTCTTTTATCAGCCTGTCAGTCTCTATATGCGTTTCGATCCGCCTTATAAGGACGGGAGGGGAGAAGTCTTTGTTGATGAAATCGAGCGCGCCCATTTCAAAACCGCGGATTTCCGCTTCCGAATCATTTCTGGATGTGAGGAATATCACGGGAACGTCTTGCAGCCTTCTGTCTTTTTTCAGCTCGCGCATAGCCTCAAAGCCGTCCATGTCCGGCATGTCGATATCAAGCAGTATGAGGTCGGGCATGATTTTCTCAGCGAGCTTGAACATTCGCGCGGCGGATGACATGGCATATGCCGAATATGTGCCGTCCAGAGCGGCTTTTGCCATTGCCAGGTTTGTATGGTTGTCGTCAACAATGAAAATCGTTTTCATTCCTGCTTCCCCTTGAATGATTGTATGAAGGTAACTGTTCTAAAACCTTGCGCTCGGACGGTTATTTCTGTTCACGCAATCGCTCGGTGGCGCTTCCATGCGCCAACTCGCGAACGCTCCACCGTCCATGGTTGCGCTTTGCGTGAACAGAAACAACCATCCTCGCCGGTTTAAGAACAGTTACCTATAAGGTTTAATGCATTATATCAT
>Ga0099364_10004009_pt1 | contig 22437 bp, 27 predicted proteins | sample TergutTh196P3_FD_73070 | JGI IMG/M metagenome (GOLD analysis project Ga0099364, IMG submission 73070) | Microcerotermes parvus P3 segment gut microbial communities from Pointe-Noire, Republic of the Congo - Th196 P3 | ecosystem: Host-associated > Arthropoda: Insects > Digestive system > Gut ...
CACCGAAAAGTTTCTACCCGACCTTCCCATTATGGTATGGCCGGTTGGCTTGCAGAAAACTGCCGTCCGCCGAAGCGGTCTAATTTGTTTGTTGTCGTAACTCTAATTCAATCCGCCCCGATACGGAACCGGAGCGGGATTTTTAATTGTGTGGACAGTATAGCATGCTTTTTGGGCAAAAGCAAGCATCCCCGGCCAATCTTAAAAAAAACGGAAGGTTTTCACCCTCCGCTCCTTTCGCTAGGTGGGATTATTCCGCTGCTCCCCACACTACGGCAAAAACAATGCAACGATAAGTAGGATAATGCCGACGAAGTCTGTCCACCATAACGGCGGGCGTACTACTCCGCATTGTATTCCCGCCTGTGTGATGCCGGTAAATATGAGTAGTATTGCCAGTACCAGGGCTATGATTCGCCAATGCCGTAGTAGTCCCTTGCACTTGAACCTGATATAGCCCAAGAGCCAGCATATTGCTGCTATCACAATGATAGGTAAGAGCAGACAAGACAAGATACTACTGCCAGTGTTGGAGTTCACAACTCTTTCGGTCATGCCTGCTACTACTGCCGCCGCTCCTTGTACAAAGGGTTCAGGATTAGTAGCGACGGCTACTGCTGTTATACCGATGGCAATGCTTCCCTTGTTCCGCCAGATGACAGCAGAAATGTTATCACACATCTTACCGACTAAATTGACGGTATTTGAGACTGCTCGCTTGTGTAGTGGAGCGGCCTCTGCTGTGCCAGCACTGACCGCTAATACACAAATCGCAATGATTCCTGTTAAAAACTTTCGCATAGTCTACTCCTTTTGTTAAATTGTTGATTTGATAATGTAGTAGAACGGGAACATGTTGTCCCCGTTCTGACTACTGTTAACAGCACACACCATAATGGTCGCACATACTACATTGCCAACTGGGGCGGTAATTGTACACACCTCTATCAAGTGCGTCCAAATATTCACGAATCAAACCAAAGAACCGTTCATAATGTTCATCAATCCTTGTAGGAAACCGATACACATTGACTTTCGGAGTCTTGGTCTTGACCAGTTGGCGGATTTCACAACGTAATTCCTCCTGTTCTATGATATTGCGTAGCAGATACGAGTATGCTGTTAGTTGCAATTCATGCTGCATTTCGCATATCGATGACGATGACGTCGTTTTGAAGTCCGTAATGATGTAGCCTTGCTCATCTTCGTGAACCAAGTCGATGATACCAACAAGGTTGATACCAAAGTATTCACCACTGAGCGGGTCAATGAGTGGTGCTTCGTACCTCTTCTCTATCGCTACCGGCCTCTCGTTCTGTATTGCTATCGTGTTGAGGTATGTTGTTGCCAAATCCAAAACTTGGCAGCGATATTTCTCCTCATTGGAATCATCGAAATAGCACGGTTCGATTTCCATAGAAATTTTCCAGGCATCGGCTACGAACGTCGGCAATTCATCCATTGTAGCGACATGACCAGCAATACGCAGCCGATATATGTGGGCAAGAACAGAATGTACAACCTTACCAACGAATAGTGCAGGCGTAGGTGCCGTCTTCCATTCATCAATATAGCGACGCTTGAAAGCAAGTGGACATTTGAGCCACAGCGATAGGCGACTTGGTGAAACATAGTCCCATACTTGCCCCGCCTGCTGTTGTTCTTGTTCCAGGAATTGTATAATACTCATACTGCAAGCCCTCCTCCCCCGTTTTTAGCGGCTTTGAGGTCTTCAATCAACTGCGAGGCTTCTCTTGATGTTAATTGACTGCTTGCTTTGCCAAACTTACTATCGCAATACTTTTCCAATGCACGGCGGTCAAGGTTTTTGATGCCTTTGCATAATTGCCAAATGTAGTCCAACTGTTTAGGGCTGGCCACATAGCGATTATTGCCGGAATTGTTATTACTGTACTCTTGCCTCTGCTGTGGCTGTTCTTGACGATGATTGTTACTATTGTTTGATTGCCCAGAGTTAGTAGTACGGTGGTGTGACAATTCCTCTTCTACGGATTGCCGAGCGACTTCATAAGCATCCTTGACACGCTGCAAGAAGTTTTTGGTGTTTTCCAGTATGGAATTGTCCGCTTCGATTTCGATGTTACAATGAGCACCAGCACTGCCATAGTCCGGCAGGCCAATTTTCTTGTTAACACCAACATTAATTTTGATAGCCATAATGTTGTCCTTTCGTGGGGTTAGGGGTTAGTGTTGTAGGTTAAAATGGCAATTCTTCCGGTCTGCTGTTGTCCTTCAGAGTTCGGATGATAAACTCTCGTCTATAGTCGAGTGCCTCATCTTTGGTTCTAAACGGCCCAGGCCGCCTAGCGGGAATAGTAGGTAGATCAATGATCCATCTACCACAACCAATAGGCTCGTCAGATTCACAGTTGTAATGACAACCAAATGTTCTCATTACAATTTCAAATAGTGCCAGCATAGTCTCTCCTTCTGGGTTAGGGATTAGCAAAATAGTTACACGGCAACGATAGATGCCGAGGGTGGGTCTTGTCGATGTGGATGATTGTGATACAATGGCCGCTGTAAGCGGCCATATACGAACATCCATCGGGCAATCGTGTATATCATCTTTGGTTCCTTCGGGGTTAGAGAAAATGAACTTGATGTATCTCTATATCATTGTTATTTACCACGAAAAGCCCTGTTTTTTAAGAGTGAAATAGACATTGATGTATACAAGAATGAGTCTTGCATTAATATCATTCTGTTTTGTTCTTTACCAAAAATACTCTCGCGCGAGTGGAAGTTGAGAGCGAATTACCTGGTTTTGATGTGAAAAAATCAAGGAAAACTACTTGATTTTCGATGGACTTTTGGAATAATTTGGAAACTCCAATGTTTGTTCCATGTTCAAGTGGAGACAAACTTGGAAATAAAATCTTTGGTGGATGTGCTCCGTTGATATGGATGCGCAATATCTTCGCGGTTACTCCCATTATATCCTAGACTCGTTGGAAAGCGAACAGAATTGTTTCCGACCCGGGTAGTAGCCAAGTTTTACGTGTTACAATGTAAGACATTCTCTTGCTTCGGATTAAAAGGGAGGTAATCGGATTGCTACCCTTCTAGGTGAACAATGCACTGTCATCACTCCCACTATCCTAACCAACAGAATAGGATTGGTGACATCTGATGTCATCCCCCATTCGGTATCATGAAGTAAGTATCGGTCAATTTGCCCCAGCACTCCACGTTTCACGGAGTCCCCCGGAGCAAGGGCTGAACGGAGCAGAATTCCGGCATTTCCGTTAACCGGGTGAAATGAAAATACAGATAGCATCATCTTGAGGCAATGCAGTTGATTTCAGGTGCGTACTGGTACGCACCTGACTCATTGACCATAATTGACATCAGGGCCGATTAGACATTGTTACCCATACAGCCTCAATCAATTTTACATACTCCCCTATACACTGCGTATATTTGAGGGAGTATGGGTTATATCCCTATATTTATAGAGTCTAATCATACTCGGCATTTTGAGGCTCTATGGAGGAATTTTGAGGCTGTATGGAGAGTATATATTACCCACTACTGGATTACTATGAAATCATGAATGTGTATTTATGCTGGTGCAGATTGAGGAACCCAGTACGTGATAATGACACACAGATGGGCTCACTCATACACCATCACCATTTGGCCGCTTTTCCATAGAACCTCAAAATGCCAAGTATGATTAGACACTGTAAATACAGGCACATGAGCCATACTCCCTCAAAATGTTTGTGTGTATAGGGGAGTATGTTATTGCCTGATGCTGTATGGGTGTTTTGTGATGTCTATTGCTCTACACATCGCTGGGCTTACCATCTTCATTTGTGTGCAGTATCTCTGTATCATCTTGTTTAATTTGACTTATATGATGTCGAGTGCCAAAATAATCACAAAAACCTTTTGCGGTCAATTCCCAAACCGAATAACCTCCCTCGCCATAGCCTACTCTTCTCGACTGTATGTTAGACTCTAACATTTTTTTGGCTCTATCAATGGTACTCACAGAAAATCCCTTCTCCGCTCCAAGCCTGTAGATTTCTTTTACAGGTTTCCCTGGTTCGCCAGTGAGAATTGAGGGCAACCAATCCATAACTTCGTCCAATTTTACTGCTGGCCTACCTTTTATGGTGTTATTTTGTCGTTGCTTTGCTGTTATGTCATCTCCCGTCAAGTTTGCGATGCTCTTGTCGACAATCTCTACTGTACCGTCAGGCGGAGTAATTCGATAGGAAACGGCAGTATGATTGAATCCACAATTAACTTTCAACGGAGCAAAAATGCGTTTGCCCTTGTCATCAGGGTCGATAAATATGCCCCAGACGCTACGGCATGCTGCCACATTCCAGTTGAACCCAAAACCCTCTGCTGGGCATATTCTTTGTCTGCTTTGCCGGTATGTTGAATTAACACGAAGGCCGTCTCTGTTTTCTCCGCAAGATGTTGTAAGGGCTTTAATACTGACCGCACTTCGGCATTGGAGTTTTCTTTGATACCGCCCCAGTAGTTGCTGATTGGATCTATGACGACCATCAAAACAGGCAAGCCGGTTATATTAGCAGTATCTTCGATTGCTCGTTCGATTTCTGCAATGTCCAGCAATGTTATGTCAATTTCGCTACGCTCACCATTTTGGTCAACCAGTTGCATTTGATAAACATGACGTTATCTTGGTTTGCACCGTTCGCTTGGAATCGTTTTTTGTATGTGTCTGCTATGCCTTCCTCGCCATAAAAGAAAAGGACACTTCCTTTTTTGCAAGGTTTATCATCTGTCCAATTCCAACCGTTTGTAATGATAGCGGTCATATACACAGTCCAAAAAGATTTTCCGATACCTCCTAAACCAGCAATGAGAGATAACATACCAAGAGGTATTTTGTTATTCCAGAGCCACTGGGTCGACTTTTCTTCGACATCGGATAGTCGAATCAATAAAGGACGTGATGAATTTCTACCAAAATAGTTTCCGTTTATTAATGTTGTTTCGCTTTGTAACGCAACATTGCTCGCTGGTATTGATTCTATAGATACTGGCGAGTTTGGTTTTGCCAGCATACATCCCGCTTCATTGAGCGGTTTCGAGTATGCCGATCAAATTTGTGGTCAATTTCTTTTTCAGACCAAGGAGGTATACAGCGAGGATTATAGTGTTCGATGAAGATTTGTTTAGCCGTCGTTCTGTCCAGTCCGAATTCATACAGTTTGTTAACAACACTCAATGTAATATTGTGTCCGCCTTGTCCTGATATTGCTTCCGGCATCTTTGCAATGTAAGCAATCGCTCGACATTCTACTTCTGGTACATTTACGGGTAAAAATGTCGGCATCACAGAAGATTTAGGAAAAGAGTAGTTTGGTTTCGGTGCTAAATCAAAACTTCGAGCAGCATCAATAAGCAATTTGATTTCGTTAGATTGGAGTATCGGAATGTTATCAAAAGTGCTCTGTAACATTTTGTATCCTGGACTTGGAGCACAAACAATAAATCCGCCTTCGGCACGGGGCTCTATCAACCGTGTTTTACCATCAGGTTCCCATGCAAGGACTTCATTACCATCAATTGACTGCTCGGATCGCACAAAGATGTGATACCCGCCGGATGGGGATTGTTCGATTATAAAGCGTTGCCATAGGTCGGAAGGTATATTGTTCTTGAAGTCCTCAAACACTTTACCACACTGGTCAAAATCGAAGACCAACAGATTATCAGAAATTGCTCCGCACACAATACCCAGTGTATTTGAGTGTTCCCAATCAGTCCATTCAATTTCTGTAGGATAACGGCTTTGATATTGTTTCCAGGCGACAATAGGACGCTTTTCACCTTGAACAGTTGGGATAGCACATAAACCTGCTTTGATATATTCCAAGGCACATGCCTTGACGTTTGCGTATTTTGTGGGTATAATCAGGTTCAACAAGTTTGTTAATTGTGTTCATATAGTTTTCAAATGTTTTGTTAATCTCTTGTGTGCCGCTTTGATTGCTTGTCCTGGCGGCGTTTATTTTGTCAAAATTTTTTAATGTTCTAATGGGCATAGTCCCCCCTCCTATATTGTTAATTGTTAAACATATAAACCGCCGAAGTGTTTTAGTGGCTCGGCGGGATACCACAGATGCTCTACAATCCAATCAGTATGATATGCACCAGATGCATACCAGTACGCACCTGGTCATCGTTTTGCTTGTTTGACAAATCGAGAAATAGGACAACAGAAATAGAATCGATCAATCTCATTTCTTATTAACAGTAATTCCAAGTTTCTCAAGCCCACAGGCAACCTTTTCATGATGCCGTTGCCGTTCAGCAGGAGTTTCAATCTGCATGATAGTAGTCGGTTCCGGAGGGATATTGCCAATCCGCGAGTACCAAGCCTCGATATCGGATTTCCGCCAGCGCAGATGGGTTCCCTTCGGAGTAATAGGCATTGGGAAATCTCCCTGGCCTCTTCTGGCTAACATAAGCCAGCGTTTAATGGTCGATGCCCCTGCATGAAAATATGAGGCGACATCCTTCAATGTTAAAATTTCAGACATACACAAAAATTAGAAAAATGGTGTTAGCAACAGTGTTTCAGGAGTTGCGATTTTGAATGCTGTTGCATTGAATGATTCGGAGTAAAACGTTTTCACTCCATCTTTGAACACCATTATACGGATTTGCAAATAGAAACCTAACCAAAATTGAAGTTTTTTCAATAATGTCCTTAACCTGCTATTTTCCAACAGGTTAAGGATATAATAATGTGGTCAACACGAAAGATAGGCTCGTGCGAAAGTATCTTTTTCGATTAAAATTGGGATTAAGGCAACTAGAGCCAGTCGGCCCGCCAACCATCATCGACTTTTGAGGTTGATATTTCTGCAGATTTGTCCCCCGATTCCGGGGCATATCGCTCGTTCCGTTTCATTGCAACAGATTTCGCAATGACATTCTCACCGTGAAAGTAGTTACGTGTCGTCTTCAAGTCTCGATGTCCGGCAACATGCTGGGCTGCCTCAATGCCATGCTCAAGACCAACATTGGTAATGCCAGTATGTCGCAGTCCATACGGAAACCAGTGTGATACACCCGCTCGCTTGCAAGCCCGCTCGATAGCCCGGCGATAAGCATCAGCAGTATAGTATTCGTTGAAATGCTGTCTTGGATTTTTTGCCCTACTCGCATCTCTCTTCTGAAGACTTGGTGTCTTCTTTTTTGACTTTGCCGTTTCCTGGCGTTTGACCTTGGTCTCTGCTACTGCATCTTGCGGACGGAACACACAGCCCTCTGTCCGGTTTCCAATAATCGGCAGGAGCAACTCAATTTCCGGCTTGGCCAAGTACAAAACCTTGTCATCAAAATCCTCCCGCCAATCGTTTTTATGTTCCGGCAATCGGACTGTCCATAAATCGGGATTAGTTCGTTCGATGTTTTCGATCTTCATTTCGCAGATTTCACTCGGTCTTGCGGCAGTAGCGAGATGGATACGAACCATTGTAGCAACCGTCGGTGTTAGTTCGGCCAATGTCCGTTCAATATGTTCGCTCGGTACTACTTCACGTTTTTTACCTTCGGGAGCAGTAGTCTCGCCCTTCTTGAGTGGCTCTACAGTTCGCAGAGCACTCCAAACACTTTCTGCAAGGAGTTCGCGGCTCACTCCCCATTTGAAAATCGTGCGGACAAGACTTGCTCGCTTGTTGCACTGCTGCCGGACATAGCCTACTTTCACAAACTCGGCTCGAAGCGTCCGTAATTTGTTGGGCGAAAACTCGCTTGCCGGTAGTCCGCTGTATTGTAGCAGAATGATTTCGACCAGTGATTTGTAGTGTTCCAGTTGCTTGACAGCGATTTTGGATTTCCTGTCCTCCAAAAACCGCAGGCAGAGTTCATCGACTGTGATGCCGTTTTTGTCCCTCGGCAGCTCGAGGGCATTGGCATAAAATGGGCGATAACCCGATGATATTCTCGTTGGGCTTCGGCGGTGCCGTGTGTTCCCAGGTAGATTTTGCGTCCGTGAATGCGGACATAGGCGAGATTGCCCTGTTTGCATAACTTTGGTGTTTTCGACATTGATTGCGTATCCTTATCGCCGGAAAGTCCATAGTGGACTTTTTTTACCGGCGTAACTTGTGGTTACGCAACAGATTCAATTTTCGCAACTCCTGAATCTACAATAGATTATACCATTCGGGGCGAGAGGATTTGAACCTCCGACCTTCTGACCCCCAGTCAGACACGCTAAACCAGGCTGCGCCACGCCCCGATACTACTCACTCCATTATCGCCCAATTTTGCAGAACCTCAATACCCCCTCTTAAAAGTCACGCACAAGCCGGGTGCGTAAGCCCCCGGGTTATGGCGTCTGTACCTCCCTATTCATCCAGCAAATCCGGCCGTTTTTCGGCAGTTCGCCGCTGAACGCTCTCCGCACGCCACCGCGTGATTTCGGCATGATGACCATTGAGCAACACCTCTGGAACAACCAAACCACGATACTCCCGCGGCCGTGTGTATTGAGCACAATCCAAAAGCCGATTGCCGCTGGAAAACGAATCGTAACGATTGGAATCCTCATCACCCAAAATGCCAGGCAAGAGCCGCATCACCGTCTCGATGACCACCATTGCCGCAACTTCGCCGCCGTTCAAAATGTAATCGCCAATCGAAATTTCTTCCGGCTTCAACAATTCCATAATCCGTTCATCGAACCCTTCATAACGGCCGCAAAGCAGAATAAGGCGTTTTTCTTCTGCAAGCGATTCCGCCAGCCGTTGGTTAAAAATGGTTCCCTGCGGGGAGAGCATCAGGAGTCTGCCGGGCGCATCTTGTTGGTTTTGAATATCTTCGACGCAGGGCACGACGCGGTCAACTTTCATCACCATCCCGGGCCCGCCGCCGAAAGGGCGATCATCCATTGTCGAGTGTTTGTCATCGGCCCAGTCTCGCATATTGTGCAATCGAATGCGAATTTTGTCGGCATCGAGCGAATTCTTCAACACGCTTTCCGAGAGAAAACCCTCGAAAATGCCGGGAAATATCGTGAGGATGTCAAAATGCAAAGGGGAAGGCATTACGGTTTAGTCCGAAATGTATGGCCAACTATACGGCCGACGTTATCATACAATGCAAGAGTGGCGAGCGTAAGCCCCCTGGTGAGTTTTCCGCTCGTTAAGCCTGGGGCAGGTCAAATATGTCCACAAGCATACGGTGATACCAAAGTTTGTTTCGATATTCCGGCGAATGAAGCCAAAGAAGTGCATGAAACCAACCTCCCAATTCCACACAAACATCAGCAGCAACATCTTTAACAGACCAAGGCCATCCGTAAGGTCGAGCATCATCTTTCAAGCCTTGATGCAAATATCGCAAAGTCTTTTTTTTGTCAGAATCGCCAATCAGGCTCATCATTCTGTATGCCTCAGATCTCAAACCGCTGTTTCCATCTTGTGAGTTGCCGAATATAATGTCATATAACGGTTCGACTTCATAATATCCTATCAGAAACATTATAGGGAATTGATGCGGCGCAATAATTACCCCAAGGTCATCTAGTTCATCGGAACTCTCCTGCGACATTTCTTGGTTGTGCAACAACCGCAATTTTTTATAAACGGCTGGAGTTCCAATGAATTTCTTTATATCTTTGTATTCAGTGATATTTTCTCTGAATTCATGGACATCCACCAAAAAACCTAATACTCTATGTTGTAGATAGTAAGATTCAGACTTTAAGCCAAGAATAATATCTCTTTGTAATTCCTGGACTGAGGGGTACTCGGCAATTACATTACTGATTTCAGTGTCTGTTGGAAGTTCTTCTTTGTAGATGCTACTTTTGATATAACAAAGAAGCGGTCCAGTAGAAGAAACGGCCTCACCGCATAAATACACAGGGCAGGGCATACTGATACAGCAATCGATTCCTGCATATATTTCTCGACCGCCTTTATATTTGGATGATACTCCCTGCCACGTAGATACCGCCAGGAGTAGCAAAATAACGCATATTGCGTAGAATGGAGGACGTTTGGTGTGCATATTTTTCGTTGTTACTGTCCGCAGGCACTTTGTAAAGTGATCGCCTGACCTCACAGTGCCGTAAGTATAACCGGTGTGCGGCATGGATACAACGACCGCTCCGCTGGGATTGGAAAATTCCTTCGAGAGCAAGCTCTTGAATGGAAAGAAATATGAGGGCAAAATACTTTCATCGAAAAAACTATCCGGTGCAAGCCGGAATTCAGCATGATAACGAGTCCCAGGGCGACACTGGCGCCGGAATGGTGGTTTCCGAACAAATCCACTACTTTTTCCAGCCCCCCAAGACATACAGAAAGTAATCTCTCATAACGAAGAAACACACGATAGTTCCCATTGGGTTAAAGTATATGTTTGAACATCAATACTTTAACCCAATGGAGAACCTACCATGCTATACCTTGCTATCGACCAACACAAGAACTATTTAACCATCAATATCCGAAACGAACAAGGAGATGTCCGCCAAAAATGGCAAGTCTCTACCGCTCCTGCCGATATTGACGACTTTTTCGTCGCCTTCGCCAAAAGGGCTCGCAAACATCGAGGCTATATGGCAATCGTTGAAGTTTGCGTCCAAAAAGGAAACACAGCAACGACTGGCTCCTCGAAAAATTCAAGAAGACCCTATGTAAAGAAATCGTCGTCATTCAACCCAATAGCACTGCCGTGAACAAAACCGATAAACGCGATGCCGATGCCCAAGTCCGACAACTTGCGAATTTCCGTCAACATTTAATAAAACGACGTACCATGGTCATCAACTAGATCAAAGGAATTATTAACAAGCACAATTTGTCGCACGATGTACCAACACAAAACGTTAACACAGAGCGGTTGTCCTGCCGGTCGTTGATCGACTCGAAGTTAAGATGAATATCGAGTCGCTAGAACTCTATGACAAGCAAATCATCGAGATCGAATCAGAACTTGTCAAACGTGCGGAGTCATCGAAAGAAAAGATGGCGGATGTCTATCATCTCAAGGCGATTCCCAGCATCAGTGCCATGGGAGCGATTACATTGCTTTCGCGGATCGGCGACATCAAGCGTTTTAAGAACCCTGATAGCCTTGCGAATTACTTCGGGTTGACACCGGGCTGCCACAATTCTGGCGGCAAACATCGTATCGGCGGCATCACGAGGCGTGGCAATGCCGTTAATATCAAAGAAATTAAGATATTTGCATTAGATAGAACTTACATCAAAGTTCATCCTGATGGTACGGGTATGTCCAAAAATGACCGCAGTCCATTGCAAAAAGTAAAAGAAATTTAACTACTAATACAATTTTGACAGTAGCACATGAAAGTGGCCGATTGTATGTATCTTGCTATTGGTATTAGTAGCAGAAGATATTGAAGTAGAATTGTTGATAGTAGAAGTAGCGAATGGCAAACCATTGATAATGGATAAGGCGTATGAGGGTGACGTGTGTCGTGCGAAGGCGAAAAAGTGTGGAATGATTCCGGTGGTTCCTCCGAAGTGCAATCGCAAGAAGCAGTGGAAGTACGATAGGGAATTGTATAAGTATCGAAATTTTTTGGAGCGTAACTTCCTCCATATTAAAAAGTTCCGTCGGGTGTTTGCGATGCATGATAGATGAGATGAAACTTGTAATACATGCTTTTATTGCCATCGCAAACATTGTGATATTTATGAGGAATTGGCACAAACACGCCCTATGGTTATCAGGCCTTATTTTACAGAGTATCATCGGCATCAATGTCTTTTCTCTGACATCAGAAATCATCTGTGCATAAACATTGCCTTTACGTATGTTGCCGAAGTAGGATTCATCTACTTCTACTTTTCCGTGCAAAAAAGGCGATTCTAAATTCGCGAAGTAGACAATAATGATATGCAATTTATGGCAAAAAAGATTGTTGGAATTGCGTTTGATGCCGACGAGTTTTGCGGCGGTGTATGCCGTCGGCAACGAAAAAATCAAGCAACTTTTTTATCTGTGCCGATGATAGCCTTGGTTTGCATAGCGAAATGCATATCGGTAACGGTAGAATATGCTATTATCTAGGCCAGGGCCAAAAGATTTCTTTTGTCGAACACAAATTATCTATTTTGTCAAAAAGGGCAAATTCACAACAGGCTTCAGGCGGCTCAACACCCCAGCTTAAAACTTGCAACCGTTCTGCGGCTGGGGTCGACTAATTTGTTGTTTATGCCACAATCGAGCATATTGGCTGGTGATTGCATTTCTGATTCTGAAACATGCAGATGCTTGAGAACAACCGTTTTTCACACAGGTGATTTGGTTTTACCAAATCCAATAAGGTTTTGTCCTTTAGCTCGCTACAAATGACAAATGAGAGAAAAAACAGAAAATTTCAAAAAACGCGATGCAGGAGAAATTATTGCAAGTCTCCGTAGAGAAATTTCGGAGGTGGAGATTTTTGAGAAGCGTGTTCGTTATTTTCTCTTACTTGGCTGGTTTGGTTGTGTCTTTTTTATTCCATTGAGTCTCACTTCAAATAGTGTGACGCTTGTTACATTAGCGTTAATTGTTCTGAATTTCTAGGCGATTTTCACTTTATGCACCTATTTAGTGGTATCTTTCACATGTTCTTTCTTAACTGCACTAGTAGAATTACATGATTGTCAAGTTGCACCGTGTGGACACTCAGAGAAAAATGAAATTTCAGATGGAAATTACGATGATGCAGGGGGATAACGGCTTTTTCTGCCTAGAGAGTCGTTCAAAACCTCATGAGAGTAATACAAATGCAGGCAATATGAACAAAACCTTTGTAAGCGATCAGGCTGCAATCCCATCGCACCGCCACACGCCGAAAGTTTTTTTATCACGCATTCGTTCGCTCCACTTTCCAACGCCAACAATAACGTCTCCATTTTCTGGCATCTTCATAAAAACGATTCAACCGATTGGAACGATAAGATACAATAATATCTATACCGCATCGTGTAAACTTGGCTCGCAATCGATCATCATCATAACCCTTATCCGCAATCACCCGTTTCGACTTCAATATTCTACTTCGCTTTTTCCTACTTCTACTATGTGTTCTATATTTTTTTACCTTGATACCATCGACTATTTGCTCTGCAACATGGCCTTCGTGAGTAGAGGCACTCTCCACTTCGACATTCAATGCTATGCCATTGCCATCGACAAACAACATAATCATAGAACTCTTACCGCCCCTTGTTTTTCCAGTATAAATGTATCATCCAGAAATGTTTCATCGAGTCGTAACTTGCCTTGTTCTTCTAATAATGCAAATAGATGTCGATGGGTTTCTACTAACACACCTTCTTCTCATTCGAGGAGTCCTCGTCGGCACGTACTCCAACTGGGAAAGTTTTTGGGCATGTGTTCCCAAGGACGTTCTGCACGTGCAAACAAGATGAGAGCTTCGAATACTCGTTGGTTATCGACGCGTGGCCGACCGCCTTGCGGTCCGATTATTTGGCTCGTTTGAAGGGACGATATTTGGGCTTGGGCTTCTTGTGTTGTGGCATTGTTGATTCCTTTCAAAAGGGACAGTATCGCATACAATATCTGATCGTGAAAAAAACAAGGTTTTGAACGACATTGGAGTATTTTGGGACGGTTAAAACTTGGAATTTCGGTGTTTGGCGTAAATCGTTATTTATTCTTCCGCTTTCCTTACAGGGAGTTTTTCCTATGCAAACAATTTATATTGTCACTCTGAACGTCGAAGGATGAAAAACCTATCTCAAAATAATAAAAAACTCAAAGGCTCCTCACAAAAAGTTCGAGGAGCCAACATCCAAATCAAAGCCGATGCCAACGGCCCTACTGGAAAGACCAAGACATCGCCGACGCCTTTTTCTGCACAAGAGAGAGCTTCGAAAATGTCCGAAAATGACTCGTGCCCGAAGGTTTTGACATCGCACTCAATGGTAAAAAATGAGAAGTGCCCGCCTCTCTTAAACGTCTTGACGGCAAGTATCAAACGATTCGCCGTACGCTCAAAAAACAAGATAACGTAGCGCAAGGTTCAATACTATCTTATCCCTCCGAAAGCGAACGGCGAGATTGTTGCACACATGGAGCAAGTTCTTGACACGTATACATTTCCGCATGACTCAAAGATTACCATCATCGTGATGAATGAGCATCTGATACAAATTTTTAAAGAGACATGCAAACCGATTTCTGCAAGTAGAAATCATGTAAAGCAAGTAGACTATGAATATGAGTGTGTAGGTGTTGCAAATATATTTATGTTCACAGTGCCGTTGGCTTGTTGGCGTCGTGTTTCTGTTCGTAAGCATAAGACGATGATTGATTAGGGGCAAGAGGTGAAAACATCATTGGAAGTCGATTATTTTACTTCTCGCAAAGTAATCTTGATATGAGATAACTTGAACACGCACAGTATAATTGTATGAGACGTTCGAGTCGAAGCGTGCTCGTTCGTTGGCAAAGCGTTTGGAAATTATTCCGACACCGAAACATGGAAGTTGCTTAAACATAACGGAGAATGAATTGCGTGCGGCGTTGTGTGCGTGGCGGCGGCGTGCAATGCCAACCAGAAGGGAGTCGATCGGCAATTTGCCATAGAAAATGTAAGAACAAAACTCAAAGCACTCTATCCAAAAATCAAAATGGCGCAAGGCTCTAATTCCCCGGCGGGGCGGCCTACCTTTGCTGTCCGGCTTGCTTTTCCAGATAGCAATCATATTCATACCGCAGGCAGCACTTCATGCGGCCGCAATGGCCGGAAATTTTCGTAGGCTCCAACGTCACCCTTTGCAATTTGGCCATTTTTACCGAAATACCCGGCGTTTCTCGCAAAAAACAGCCGCAACACACTTCCCGCCCGCAATCGCCGATGACATGAAGAACCTTCATCTCTTCCCGAGTGTTGATTTGACGCATCTCGATCCGAATTTGAAACTCGGCGGCAAGCACTTTGACAAGTTCGCGAAAATCGACGCGTCCTTCGGCCGTGTAGTAGATAATAATCCGTTCGCCGCCGAATGTATGTTCAACGCGGACCAATTTCATCGCGATGCCTAACTCTTGAATGATGCGTCGGCAACCTTCGAGTTTCCCTTGCTCTAGTTTTTGGAACTGTTTGTGTTCCATTTCATCGACTTCCGTCATCAGGCGGATGATTTGGCCTTGGACAAACTCTTTCCCTAGTTTTTGAATATTTTCCTGATCGGCTTCGCAGCGCACCATTCCGATTTCTTGTCCTCGGGGCGTTTTCACGATCACTTGGTTTCCTTGATGGAGAATCAGTTCGCCGTGTGTAAAGACGCCCAACATTCTCATGGCTCCGAATTGTACGATATATTTCATTTTTTCGCATCCTCGCACGCATTGTACGGGGTAATCAGCAACTTGGCAAGAGTGTTGCGCTTCGCAAGAGCGATCGCAGAGCCGCTTGCACTGGAAATTTTCCGCGGCTGCCCTATAATTATTCCATGTCCCGACATCTTAAGCGTCAATTTAAGCAGCACAGCGTCCTGCCCGGTTTCGGATTAACCTTAGGCTTTACCCTGACGTACCTCGGCTTGCTTGTGATGTTGCCGCTTTCAATGCTCGTGCTCACCACTCTCTCCATGACCGTCGGCGAATTCTGGCAAGTCATCTCCAGACCAGATGTCGTTGCCGCCTATAAATTATCCTTCTCCACTTCGCTGATTGCCGCTTTAATCAATGCCGTTTTCGGCTTCATCGTCGCCTGGACGCTCGTCCGGTACACCTTTCCCGGAAAACGCTTTGTCGATGCCCTCATTGATATACCCTTTGCGATGCCGACGGCGATTTCGGGCATCGCACTGACCGCTCTGTATGCCGAAAGCGGCTGGGTCGGGGCTTGGTTCCATAAAATCGGCATTCAAATTGCCTATACGCCGATCGGTATTACGATTGCATTGACCTTCATCGGCCTGCCTTTTGTCGTGCGGACGCTCCAGCCCGCCTTGGAAGACCTTGATAAGGAAGTTGAAGATGCTGCCGCATCGTTGGGAGCGACGAAATGGCAGACGTTTTACAAAATCATTTTCCCGTCGGTTTTTCCGGCTCTGGCGACGGGTTTTACGCTGGCCTTGGCCCGGGCGTTGGGGGAATACGGCTCGGTAATTTTCATAGCGGGCAACATCATGATGGAAACGCAAATCGCCCCGTTGCTGATCGTCCAGGAATTGGACAAGTTCAACATCCCCGCCGCGACGGCGATTGCCGTCGTGATGCTCCTTGCGGCATTTGCCCTGATGTTTTGCATCAATTTGATCCAATGGTATGCGAGACGACGGCCTTCGAGGTAGGTGGGGTGCCGCCGCCTACCATTTCAAGCCGAACGTTTCGCCGTTGGATGATTGGCCCACACCGCCTTTCAACGGGCCCTTGTACGTGTTCTTCACCTTGGCCGGGGCTTCCTCTTCCTCCTCAACGGTTTCGCCCGATTCGGCCTTCGTCAACGCTGCCGCAACCTGCTTCATCGACAAGGACATCCGCCGATCCGAGGACTCGATACTCAATATGTACACATCGACCCAATCGCCCTCTTTGACGACCTCCGTGACGTTATTGACCCGTTTATTCGCCAATTCGCTGATATGCACCAATCCCTCGACGCCCGGCATCAACTCGACAAACGCTCCAAAATCCGCCGTTTTCGTTACCTTGCCCCGCGTAACCGTCTTTTCCTTAAACCGATCCGACATATCCGACCAAGGATCAGACGCATCATCCCGATATATCAGCGAAATACGGTTGCTCGTTTCATCTATCTTGGCAATTCGGACTTTAATCCGCGTGCCTTCCGTCAACACCTCGCTGGGATGCTTAATCCGTCCCCAGGACATTGCCCCAATCGGAATGAAACCATCGACACCGCCCAAGTCGATAAACGCGCCCGTCTCGATAATTTTCCGCACCAGCCCTTCGCGGAGTTGGCCGACTTCCAATTCCGCCAAGAGTTGCACCCGTTTTTCCTCGCGTTCGCGGAGCAGCATCGACTTTCGACTCAATACCAGATTCCGGCGTTCGACGTTGACCTCTTCGACGACGCAGGTCAATTTTTTGCCGACGTAAGGCTCAATATCTTCGACGCGAAAGAGTTCGATTTGGCTGATGGGAATGAACCCCCGCAGCCGGTTGACTTCGCATTCCAATCCGCCGGAATTCGTTTTCGTAATCAGTGCATCGACGATCATGCCCTGCTGGACCTGCGACCAGTCCCGAACATCGGCGGCGGCAAGCGGGACGGAAACTTCATACAGGCCTTCTTCCCGAAGGAATCGGATGACCGTAACCTCCATTTCGTCGCCGGGTTTCGGCTCGGCATCGACGGGGAACATCTTGAGCAGCACGACGCCTTGCTCTCGGGCACCGACGTCGAGAAACACGCTATCACCCTGGACGGCAAGAACTTTCGCTTTGATTTTGGTATCCGGCTCGAGGGCTTGGGCGACGGCGAGTTCCTCGGATTTTTTCATCACGGCATCGACATCGGGCCCGAAAACAGCCTCGAATTCGGCTTCGAGGTCGTCGGACATCTTGTTATTCCGCCGGTATTTCGGAATTGCAACGGCGTGGACCGGCCTGATGGGCAGGTCTTGGAGTTTTTTTTCGCCTTCCAGCGAAAGCCGATCGGGCTGTTCATCGTCGGGATCATCTTCGACGCGAGTTGGTCGGCGAGAGTTTTCGTTTTTGCCTTCGGGCGGATAGGTTTCGGTTTTTAGGGGAGTTTTCTCGACATTTGCGGGGGAGCCACTTGCGCTAGAGGCATTTTCGCTAGAGGCAGTCGCGTTAGAGACTTCCTCATTGGGGATTTGCCCTACGACGGGAATCGTCGGTTTTGGCCGATAGGCATCGGGATTGCGTTGCGAGCCGATGAGACGTTTCGGTTTTTCGGCGGTTGCCGGGACAGAATTCTCTGTAGACATATCGGAGGACAAATTGAATCTTCAAGAATACTTTTGGATATTTTAGCACGTTTTCGCAAAAACGAAAGCCGTTCACGGCACGGCGAATGCCTACGATCTTGCACTCCCAAAAAACCATTTTTTTCCCGTTTATGCTATAAACACGGGACATCCACGCACCATGACGGAAGCCGAAGCATTTCTTTACTGTCAGCAACTGGCAAAGTCGCACTACGAAAACTTTCACGTTGCAAGTTTCTTTCTGCCGAAACCGCTCCGACAGCCGTTTTACGCCGTATATGCCTATTGCCGATATTCCGATGATCTGGCCGACGAACACGATGGCTCGCCCGAAGCACGAAAATTGGCCTTACAACGTTTGGACGATTGGCAACGGCAACTCGACCAATGTTTCGATCAGGCCGAACCAACGCATCCGATATTCATCGCATTGCGTTCGCTCCTTCGGCAATATACGCTGCCCAAAGAACCCTTTGCCGACTTGCTCATCGCATTTCGGCAAGACCAAACGCAGCAACACTATGCCACGTTCGATGATTTGCTCGACTATTGCCGATATTCGGCCAATCCGGTTGGGCAAATTGTGTTGCATTTGGTTTGCAAGCCGACACCGGAGCAGTTGGCCTGGTCGGATTCGATCTGTACCGGCCTGCAACTCGCCAATTTTTGGCAGGATGTCCGTCGGGATCAGGCCCTCGGACGCTGTTATATTCCGCAGGACATTGCTCAAAAATTCGGCGTTGACCTTGCCGATTTGCACGATTCGCAGGGATTTCGGAATATGATGCAGGAACTTGTTGCCGACGCACGCCGTCGGTTTTATGCCGGAATACCGCTCGTTGACTCGCTGCCGAAAGCAATACGGCCTGACATTTCGCTTTTCATCCGAGGCGGGCTGGCAATTTTGGATGCGATTGAGCGGATTCAATTCAACGTTCTGGAAACTCGGCCAACGCTTTCCCGATGGACGAAACTGCGATTGCTCTTGGGAGTTTAGGTTTTTCTGGGCAATAGCCCCTATAATCGTTAAAGTTCCCCCAAATTCATGCCGATTTACGAACCCAGCAGAAGGCTTGATAGGCTTTAATACCGTTATGTCCAAAAAAAGTACCATACCAGCACTTATTGCCATCGTTTTGACGTTGGGTGTTCCATCCGTGGGTGTTCCATCCATTTTCGCCCAATCCGGCTCGCTCACCGGCACGCCAGCCCTACTCCATCCCAACGGCAGGCCTATGACGATGTCCGAAGCATCCTTGACTTTTCAAGCCCCACCCAAACAGCATGTCTACCAAGTTGATGATATAATCTATCTTCAGGTTGACCGGCGGACGGAATACAGCAATACCGCCGACAACCAACGGCGAAAACAGGTCGAAACCGAAACTGCCCTGACTGGCTGGATGAAATTCGCCGGACTGCTCAGAATGCCGGTCGCCGCCGCAGGGCCCCTGCCCGAAATCGGAGGAACTATTGACCATCGAACGCAAAACCGTGGACGGCTAAACCGCGCAGAAACGATGAACCTGAGGATCGCATGCCGAATTACCGACATTCGCGACAACGGCAACCTTGTCATTGAGGGAACCGACAGTTCCAGTTTCGGAGAAGAGGGAAGGATTATCACCGTAACAGGTATTGTTCGGCCGGATACGATCGGTCGGGATCACCAGGTTTTGTCGAGTATGGTCGAAAGTTTTGACATCCGCGACGTTCCGCGTGGCAATGTGTACGATACCGTCCGCCGCCCCTGGGGGACGAGGTTGATTGATCAACTGAAACCGTTTTAGGGTAAGACATTCTGAAACTCCAACATTCTAACTCCTGACTCCTACCTCCTGACTCCTTAAAATCCCATGCACAAAACACTCCCCTTTACCCTGCTGATCCTGTTTTTCGCCTCGCATTCGGCACTGGCCCAACTCCGCGTGGAACACTTCGTCCGCGTGAAAGGGCAAGAATCCACCCAGATTACCGGTTACGGTATCGTTGGCGGACTGAATGGAACCGGCGATGATCCCCGAGCCTACTCACCGGCGGCGTTGGCGATTTTACGGCAACTTTCCCGTTCCGGGATGTTCGGTGCCGATGAAGCCGGTATCCGCGGAGCCCGAAACAGTGCGCTCGTTCGCGTTACGGTAACGATTCCCGGCACCGGAGGCAGGGACGGCGATATTCTCGATTGCATTGTCGTTTCCGAGGGCAGTGCGCGAAGTCTGGAGGGCGGCGTTTTGTCCTCGACGATGCTGTCCACAATGTTCCAGCAAACGGAAAACTCATTGCCTCTCGGTGTGGCCCAGGGAAGCATTACCATCGAGCAAGCGGCTTCGCCCAATAGGGGCCGCATTGTCAATGGTTGCCGACTGCTGTCCAATTTTTCCAATCCAATCATTGACCAAGGCGTGATAACGCTTGTTATCCGCAGGGAACACGCTCGGCCCCATATGGCGAACAGCATTGCGGAAGCGATCAATAAGAATGCGGAGTTTCAGGCCGTGGCGATTCAACCGGCCCGAGCGGCTGGTTCTGACCGAGTGGTCGTTCGTGTACCGGTGGAAGATTTTCACGACCCGGTGGACTTTTTGGCCAAAATTTTGGATGCCGAAATGCTGGATGTTCCGCGTCCGGTGCCGCGTGTCACGATTAACGAGCGGACGGGCAGCATTGTGATTGATGCGGAAGTCGAGGTGCGTCCGAGCCTGGTAACATTTAATGGTCTCGTTGCGGATATTGCACCGGAATTGGCTCCTGGCGAAATAGAAGAGTTTCCGCGGCAATTTATTGACATTGATACTGATGCGAGGCGTCGGCAAATGGAGGGCGAACTTGTCCCGAACGTGCGTTTGCGTGCTCTGCAATCGAGTTTGAATGCCCTGCGTGCGACGCAGCAGGATGTGATTGAAATTATTAAAATCCTGCATGCTCAAGGCGCGATTATCGGCGACGTCGTGTTTTTGGACTAATGTGAGCCGTTGCTGGCCGCCCCGCTCTGCGGGGCTAACGAATCGTTTACCCCTCAAAAAACCATGCTTAACACCATCACCAACCACACGATCAACTACGCAACTTATTCGGCAACGGATACGGCACCGAAAACTCCGCCGGGATTGCAAAAGGCGAACAATCTTGATGTCTATCAGCGTTCTGACGGTACGGAGGCAACGCGTTTTGATATGCCCGAGGAGCAATCGCCGCAAGAGGCGAATGAGTCGTTGTTTCGGGACTTGCTGCATCAGTTTGTGGGACAAACGTTGATAGGCCAGATGTTAAAGTCGATGCGAGCGACGCAGGAGAAGAATCCGTATTTTCATGGAGGTCAGGCTGAAGAGATATACCAGAGTATGTTGGATATGGAGTTGACGGATCAACTGACGCATGCGACATCTCGGACGTTGAGCGAGCCGATGTATAAATTGATGCGTGCTCCGCGTGCGGCTTAGGAACGAGTGCAGGAGCCGAGGGCGTTAGCCCCCGGGTTCCGAACACCAAAGAGAAAACTACGGAAACGCATATGCCGGATTCGTCGAATCAAAATCCAAATCCGTCAAGCCGACATTCAACTGCAAATTCATGTAGGTATACGCCTCTATCAATTCCGGTGTTGAATCGCCCGACCGGCCAGCACGACGAGGCCAATCATACGACTCATAACGAATCGGCACATTCAACTCATTGTCCACAAAAATCCTCGCAATGTGGAATGTGAAGTTTTGTCGCGGAACCGGATGAATGACCTCAATCATCGTGCATTCCCGAGCCGCAGGACCGCTGCCAACGCGAACACCCTCGGTGTACTTCACTTCGCATTCGCCAAATTGGGAATCACGATAGCCGACTTCCAACAGTTTATCGACCAAATTCAGGATTCCCATCTCGGTAATCGGATATTTCTGATTCCGCATCGGCAGGAATCCATCCGGCTCGAACCGGAGCGTGCCGAGTCTGCGTTCCATCCCGACACCGTGGGCGATGAGTTTATTGTCGTTCTGTCCCTCGACGTAAATCGCCTGCTGACCGTTCAAATCCTTGGGGAATAGGAACTTGGTGTACACGCTGAAGGGCTGGTGGCGAACTTTAACTTCCAACACCTGGGCCCCCTGCACTTTGCCGCCGATATTTTCCTGTTTTTGCAGGATGGCGGTGTAATCTTTGATGGCCGCGATGTTCGGGCGTTCTTTTTCGGCCCAGCGAATCACCGGCATCAGGGGGTGTTCTGCGGTATTCGATGCTGCGGTGGGAACGTTCGCCGCAACTCGCGTCGCTTCCAAAGCGTCAGTATTTTCTTCGCACAACGCAGGGGCTACGCCGAAGAGTAAACAAACGGCAAGGCCGTTAATAAATGATGTCAATGCTTTTCTCATATTGCAATCCTTTCGAAAACTCCTCCGAGTCTATCCATTGTACGTTTTTTATCGGCACGATGTCGGGGGAAAAACGCCGATTTTCTCCAAAAAGAGACCGCTTTACGTATTTTGCCCTTTCTATGCTATACTTT
>Ga0099364_10004010_pt1 | contig 22431 bp, 19 predicted proteins | sample TergutTh196P3_FD_73070 | JGI IMG/M metagenome (GOLD analysis project Ga0099364, IMG submission 73070) | Microcerotermes parvus P3 segment gut microbial communities from Pointe-Noire, Republic of the Congo - Th196 P3 | ecosystem: Host-associated > Arthropoda: Insects > Digestive system > Gut ...
ATTATATCAAAAGGAGGCTACGCTTTGTCACGCTCATCGCTATAAGCTCTTTTGAACCACCCGTATAACGGGTGGTTTTCCTTTACAATAAAAACGGCTCAAAGCATTTTAGCCTTGAGCCGCCGATTACGCATGACTACCTTAGTCAGAGCAACAGCAACTCAAGCCTGTTTCCGTAATAATAAGAAACAAGCTGCGTGTAATAAACGTGAAATTGTTGTGTTGCCTTTGTCATAAATGTGCCCCTATGAAATTTGTGTCGATTGCAGAGAGTAAGATTTGTTTCTTACTATACTTTATTTTACATAACTTTGCAACATAACTTTGCAATAGGTCAGCATTTTATAAAAACAGGTTAAATCTCTAACATTTTTGCCGTTGCCCTCTCCCGCAGGTCAAACCTCCAGCATTTCGGAGAGCAGTTTTCTTGCGTTCTCGCACTCTAAAAGCACATCTTCTTTGTTCCTATATGTTTTTTCCATATGTTTGAATTTTCTTGAAATATTTAGTATAATTTGTATGGCAGAAGCATAAACACACTTTGCTTATTGAATAAGGGAGTACAGCCACAATGATGTATCCGTTTATTAAGTTAGAGGATAACACCGAGATTGTTCACTCTGAACTGTTAAAAAATGGTCAGGTGAAAGTGTATATTGAAAAGCCTGTTTGGGGAGGATTTCACTCTGCAATGTGTTATCTGCCTGATTATAAATGGAGCAGTATAACTGGTTTTAATGATGATGACATAGACAAGTTTCAAGAAATATTGGAATCCACAGCACATCTGATTATAAGATTCGCGCAGGAAGGCGGGTTCTGCAATGCCGTAAATTTTTAAGAGGCGAGAAATCAAGATGTAATTGATAAATGGTTTGATTTCTTTGGAGAAATTCAATTCTATTGTTGATTTACATTGAAGTTTTATATGTTTGTGTAACACAGTAAGAAAAACAATTACTTTTTTTGGGTTGAAAAACCGACTGCCTTTCGGCAGTCGGTTTTCTCAATATTTCGTTACTCCTCAGATTTCGTAGGATACCAATACTCGCCCGTTTCGCAGTCTACATAGTATGTAACATAAGGTGCATCAACTTGATTCGCATCAATCTGCCAACACAGACGATAGTTTGCGCCCGTGCCGTGTAACTCCTCAGCGTTATAAATGTACACAAGCTGCGCTAAGACTACTGTGTTTTTAGTTGTGCGTGTACTTTCCGCAATCTTTAACGCTTCTGCGAGAGGTATTGCTTGAATTGCTCTGTTATCTGCCGATTCAAACGAAAACACATCAACATCATAAAACCTGAGTACGCCACTTTCCTCGTCGTAAAATGCGGTCGGTATATAACCGTCTGCCTGATAATTTATCGGTATACCGTAAGCCGAAGCACCGAAATGAAACCAAGTTATCCTGCCCATGACGGCATCAGCATCAAGGTCATTTTGAGTGTAGGCTCGGAGCAACACGAAGCTGTCGAGTAAATCATCGGAAACTGTGCTTATCTCTGTACGCACTTTTTCGACGAGCGAGGTGTAATCTGTAACGCCGTCAAGGTCGAACGGGATTTCATACCCTTCTTCCCGCGACACATCTTCCCGTGTCAGTTCGACGGGAAAGAAAAACTCATCAATCTCGTTAATATATGACGGTACAACAGTATCTGGGGTTACTATGAGATGTTCGAGTTCAAATAAGTCCAAAAATGTCTCACTGTTTGCCATGTCTCTAACACGGAAAAGCTCTGTTTCCAACACCTTTGGAGCTCCGAGTGTTTGCGGCGTTTCCTGTGTTGACGGGCTTGCGGGCGTGGGGTCGCTACGATTATCCGCAGGGGGTGTCGGCGGTTGTGGTGTTTCAGCGGTTTTGCACCCGACAAGAGTGAACAAAGCGAGTATTACGCCAAATATTATAAGTATGCGCTTCATAATTATTCTCCCTAATAAAAGATATTGTATTAAAAAGTCGATATTAACCGGGCTAAGTCTTTCCCCGACTTCAAACTTCGTCCCAATCTTCGTTCATTCGGTCATGTCCGAGCGAGCTCGGACATGACCTTCATTTGCTCGTCTACAATGCAACAGAAGATTCTCAAGTTACATTATATTATATAATTTTCCCGGTTTCGCTGTCAACATATTGAGTTGGAGCATCAAAAAACATTATCTCATAGCACAATCTGTACATATTATCAGACACCGGAGCATAAACGAGTTCCATCGATTTTACCTCATCGAATGATGCTCCCAGTTCGGATAAAGCACTTTCCTGTGTAATTAGTGCTGACAAACCGACGGAAGAGTTCCGTGTTGAAACAACGGGTGCTTCAACGTCTTTCCATCTGTTAATAAAGAACTCTATTCCCTCAACGTCCGTGCCGACTTTAATAAAGTTTCCGACTATTCGGATTCCGTTATATTGGTTGGAGTAGGCATACGTCATTCCCACAACCGTCTCAGTTCCGGCGACAAGACCAAACTCAGGGTCAATCTCCTCGCGAATAACTGCGGACTCTGTCAGTATGGCACTTGCCAAGGATTCGCTACGAATAGTATTCGCAATAAAATCATTGGCAATTTGAAACTGTCTGATCGGATCAAGACTGACATCAGCATCAACCATTTCACGGCTGAAAATTGTTGAGTCCGACACGGTTGTTGCTTTCACAGAATCCCCTACCAAGTTTATTACTGTTGCGTTATCTACAGGCAAGCCCGTATTGCTTGCGTATATAACAAAGGGTAATGAACTCGTGTTGTCTCCCTGCATGTCTCCTCCCTGTGCAAATGCAGGATTTATAATTTGACCGTTAGGGTACTGGCTCCAATACCTGTACACCGTCGAGTTAGCAGCAGGGGCATTATATGTTAAGCCGGGAAATCCGGGCATTCTGTAAAACTGATTATTATTACTTTGATAACAGAGCACAGCCCACGCCGTTTGCGTATTGTGCCACTCGTTGGACAATTTCCACGAACTCCGTATCGACTCGCCGTCAGTAACCCCAATATGCGAACCCGAGCCAAAGAAAGCGTCAACAATATTTTTATCATACGGTGACTGAGGAGCGGCTTCATGATAACCGGTAATTACACGCAAATTAGATGCTCTCAGCAGGCGTGCCATAAATTTTACTTGACCATGAGTGTTGTCAAGTGTTTTGCAGGCAGCAAACATGGCAACCGTTATGGTAGAGTTTCTCCACTCGCTGTTTGTTTGCCAGTTGCTTCCGCTAACCCCTAATGTTTGTGCCACATTAAACGCACCGTTATCCACTCTTAAGCTTGGACCATTGGCATTTGATGACCCATGAGAACTCCAGTAGAGGACGTTGCGGTTTTTTGCGTTTATTAAATCTGTAGCTCCCGCTCTCGGCGTAACAAGCTGTGCAGTATTATTTACCTTTGTCCAACCCACGCGAGTCCTTACATAATTGTTCCCGCTTGACACTTGATCAAGCCAGTTGTCAAAAGCAAGACAGTCATTGGCGTTAGATGAATCGCCTTGTGCGAGAGTAACGGTGTATGTTGCTGCGCTTGCGTTTAGCGAGAAAATGCTAACGAGCAAGCTACACACGAGTAGCAACGATACGATGAGTTTCTTTGAACTTACAGATGTTGTTAGTTTGGATTTCATTGGATATACCTCATTTAATAAAATTTACGGGTTTGATTTCGACAGGCAGACCCGCATAACTGCCCATGCGTGATTTAGGTTGCTTATAGCTCATAACTTTAGACCCTGTTTTCGCCTTCTTTACGAATGAGTTGCGTTTACTTTATCAGCACATAGGCATCCCCTCCTTTTATAATCCGTTATCACTTAATGAGGTCTTCGCTTCTTTTGTCATCCTCAAGTGAGCGTGTGCACAACAATCATTTTAAGAGGCGTTAAGTTATCTCTATATGACTTTGTACAATTTATTCCTCTACATATGTACCGAATGAGGAGGTCGATTTGTGACAGCTTTTTCAAAAATCTCAAAAAAAGTAACTTTCTAAAATAATTACCATAACGAACACTACGTCCATTGTAAATTGCGGTAAAAAATCACAAATAATTATTCGATTACTGTTGAATATATCACAGGTTTGTGATATATTGCGATATAGGGCACATGGGCTTCGTCATCAATTATTTTACTAAAACAATTCTAACAAAAGAAATCGGAGGTCTGACAACCATTAAAACACAGAAGGATAGAGAGTTTTTTAACTCTCTGTATATGGAGCATAAGGGATTCATGTTTAACATTGCGAATAGGGTGTTAAATGATCGGCATGCCGCTGAAGATGTCGTCCATGATGCGTTTGTCAAAATAATTGAAAATTGGGAAAAATACGATCTGCAGAGCGAACGCAAAATAAAGGGTCTGATTTTTACAATAGTATATGGGTTCGCAGTAGACGAGTACAGACGGCGCAAACGACTACCTTTATGCGACAAGGATGCTGAGGATATTCATGATGATTCTGCTGCTACCGACGATCAAATTATACAGTTAGAGCAATACGAGAGCCTAAGAGAACACTTAAACCAGTTAAAGCCCATTTACTTTAATGCACTCATACTTAGTTGTTGCTACGAGTTTTCTATAAAAGAGATTGCTGAAATAACCAACGTGTCGGAAGAAACTAGCAGACAACGATTGCATAGAGCAAAGTTGAAGATAAAGAAACTCCTTACAAAGGAAGGGTGAGCTATATGAAAGATAAAAACCTGAATAAGCGTATATTTGATGTGATGTTGCAAACAGCTTGCGAGGAGATTTTAGAAGAACGCATTGCGGAATATGAAGACTCGGACACAGAAGCTTATGAATTCTCGCCCGAGTTTGAAAGCAGAATGAAAAATTTACTCCGCACAAAAAACGGTCATCTCCGGATAAAAAAAGCGAAAGTTGTATTAAGCCGTGTAGCAGTAGTAATACTCATTATCATGACTGCCGGGTTTACTGTTACGATGAGCGTTGAAGCGTTGAGGGTACAGTTTTTAAATACTGTCATAGAGACAACAAGAGAATATGTTGGTTTTTCATTTTTCCGTAGTGACGAACAACCTGCCGACGAGATACTGCGCCCGACATACATACCGGAAGGGTATCTTGAAAGCAATGTGCAGCTTATGCCCCCTAACGGTGTACGTATCACTTATAGGAACAATAATGAAGACCGTATTGTTTTTACTCAATACCAAAAAAGTGAAGGCATGGATTTGCAGATCAATGGTGAATACATAAATGCGCCCTATACCGTGATTGTGAATGACGTTTATGTGCAAGTATTTGAAAGCAATGCCGATGGGTATGAAAGTTATGTTATATGGGAAATAGGCAATGCCTTTTACTTGCTTACCGGAACTATTCAACCCCCAGAGCTTATAGAGATGGCAAAATCTATTTCGGAAAGGTAATTTAAGAACACTTTAACTTCACCGGCTCGCGCCATTGAGTTTTTTATATAAAATTATTTTAAGAATTTTACATAAAGCTGTCACAAATATACATACTCCTTCGGTATATGTATAGAGGTAAATTCTGGAGGTGTATTATGATAATCCGAATATTCGCAGCTGTGCTTTTGGTTCTTATTTTTCCGACAAGTTTCGCTCAAGCTCTATCTGCAGAAACCAAAGCATTTTATCCCGATTCAAGTTCTTTTTTCGATGAAACAGAAAATCATGAAGCCAAAACCCGCTACTCCAATATTAACTCAGTTAACACGAGCATAGCGTACAACGGAAGTACCGCTACTTGTGCAGTAGATGTTGTTGGAGTCTCGGGAACGACAAAAATATCAATAACAATGTCACTGCAACGGCTGGGCTCGAATGGTAGTTACACAACTGTTAAAACGTGGTCTACAGAAACCGTTAATAGTGATATGTTTTATCTGAGCAAAACATATGTTGTACTTAGCGGAGAGAGTTATCGTACTCATGCGGAAATTAAAGTAACTCGCAACGGAGTAACAGAAACCGTGCAAAAATTGAGTAAAACATTGAGATGTCCGTAGAAGTATAATTCACCCGTTGCCCCCCTCTGTCAAACCTCCAACATTTCGGAGAGCAGTTTTCTTTTCTCCCGTTCGTCTGTTATGCCGAGTTTTCGGTAAACCCCTGAAAGACAGGTTTTCACACGACTTTCGGACAAGTAAACCCTGTCCGCAATTTCTTTATTGCTCATTCCCTTAACCGCAAACAGAGCAACGGATAGCTCACTCATGGATAATAAGGACGCGCTCTTGGCGGGAGTGTTTTTTGTTCTGCCTGAGTTTACAAGCCGTACAAATCCCAACACCCGTGCGCGAAATTCGTCTATGTCATACGGCTTTGAAATGTAGTCATTCCCTCCTGCGGTAAGCCCTGCCAGAATATCTGCACGTTCGGTTTTCGCGGTCAGAAACAACACGGGTACATTCCCATATTCCCGCAGCTCTGATAAAAAATCAATCCCACTGCCGTCGGGCAGCATAATGTCCAAAACTGCCACATCAGGGATTGCGACTTTCAACCGCTCCCGCGCTTCTTCGACCGTTTTTGCAACAAGAACCATTAACCCTTCTTTTTCAAGCATACGGCGGTTTAGGTCAAGTATTTTTATATTGTCTTCCAATAGCAGTACGATTCCCTCGTTACTCATCAAACTCCTCAGCTTTTCTTTTCAGCGTTACGGCTACGCAAGTGCTGACCCCCTGTTCATTTTTGATGAATATGTCCCCGCCGTGCTTTCGCGCAATATCGCGGCAGATAGAAAGACCTATACCGCTTCTGCTTTCTCCGCCGCTGACCCCGCGTTCAAATACGTGCGGCAGGATTTCCGGGTCAATACCGTCACCGTCATCCTTAATTGTAACAATTATTTCCGCCTCATTCGCTCGGACGGTCACTTCTATTTTTTCACGCGCATGGGTGAGTGCGTTTTGCGTAATGTTCCACAATAGTTGAGTCAGCTCGTCCGTATCCCCCTGAATTTCAGGAACTCCGTCTTCGACATACAGGGTCAGACTCCTGCCCTTGCGCTGTGCAATCGGTTTTAGTAAACGCATCAACCGATTAGCCAAGTCCCCGACATCTACGGGCATTACCTTCCACTCGCTCATGTTTGCGGCTTCGGAAGAAGATAACAGTATTTTCAACGTACTGTCCGCCATTTCAGCGAGCCGCTTGGCTTCTTCGCTGATAGTGGATAAGTCGGCAAGGGTCTGTTCATTCGCTCCGCTTATTCGGATTTGCTCTACGGCGAACTGCGCATAGGCGGACATCACGGTAAGCGGGGTTCGCATTTCGTGGCTCATTTCCGCAAAAAGCTCACCTTTCATTTTTGCGTATTCTTCCGCTTGCTCTCGTGCGGCTTCAAGCTCCTTGTTTTGTTTGTCGAACAGGCGGATATGTGCCGCCATAGCCGCAGAAAGTCCAATGCTGACAATCAGAAATACGACTATGTTATCAACCACAATGATAATTTCTCTGGTAATGCGGCTGACATTTTCAGGATAGAAATAAGCATACAAAAACAGCGATGTATATAGAACCAATTCCATGCCGACAAAAACGAACATCTTTTTTCCGGTCAGCATAAAAACCGTAACTAATACGGCAAAAACAAAAAACATCGGTATTCCGCCGGTATAACTGCCCAAATTTATGAATACAAGCGGAAAAATTATGAAAAATACGAGAATGATAGTTATCACATAACAGAGCTGATAATTTTTGCTTGCGGTCGCATACCATAATATTGATACGGAAAATACTACCAGAGCCAAATTAAGCAACAGATTATTAACCCCTGCGCTAACGATAAGCCCGTATATGGCACTGAAAAACCCTGATGCGAAACCTATACACGCAAGGACATTGAACAGCCTGATACGAAGCTCTAACCCTCTGCCAAAAAACATATTGCGCATTTTCTTCAGAAGCAAGAGCATACAGCCGTCCCCCCGTCCTTTTTTAGTTTACGGCTTTGATTATACCCTTTACCGACTAAAAATGTCTATAAAAAGGTATCGCTTAAAGAGAAATAACGATACCTCGACAATACTATTTTGATACTTTGCACTGCTTAAAATCATGGTACAGTTGTGAATGGACAGTCGCGAATGAATAAGTCAAATAAATCAAAAGAACGATTAAACAAAAGGTATGACAGCAAGTTATGAGCATATTTGAAAAAGTCATCTATCAAGGCAATCCTATACAAGGCGGTGGTACGGCATGAGCTTATCGGTGCGTGGTGTACTCAACTCGTGGCGTTTCTATACGCAAGACAGGGAAGCGTTTGACGAATGTTTGGAAAGAAAATTTTGCAAAAACCTTGACAGCTTGCGCATGACGAACACGGTCGTCGCCGCTGTGTCGGTTTGTTTTTCTTTTTTTCCCATTTTTGTGGAAAGGGAGCTTATCAAAGGGATAGTTTACCTTATTGTTGCCGTTATCGCAGGGATAATGTCTTTATACGCAAAACATATATACACCCGTCATAAAGCAGGGGCTCGCCCTAAGTATTCGCTTCTCTATACGCTGATTACCCTGTACTACACAAACCTGATGTCGTTTGGGGTTTATTTAGATGTATGGTCAGATACGGAAGAATTAGCTGTCATGACCATGATATTTATGGTGATAGCTCTGTTTTTGTTTGTTACCCCGCCCATATTCAACCTAATCCTTACATTTAGCGCAATGACTGTTTTTACAATATCCACCGTTTTGCTGAAGGAATCATCTTTAGCAATCTATGATGTAATCGACATATTGGTGGCGGGGATAGCCTGCACGCTGTTCACCTGGCATGTCGCCAAGTATAAGGTTCAATCGGAGTTAAACGCCAAAAGTCTGAGTATCGCCCTTGAGAGCGCGAAACAGGCAAATGAGTCCAAATCCAGATTTCTCGCTACTGTGAGCCATGAAATTCGCACACCGATGAACGCTATTATCGGCATTTCGGATATTGAGCTTGACTGTGATAATCATCCTCCCGAAACAATGGATGCCTTTGACAGAATCAACAGCTCCGGTAAAGCGTTGCTCGGAATCATCAATGACATCTTGGATTTATCAAAGGTCGAATCTAAAAAGCTCGAATTGTTGCCTGTCAAATACGACACGCCGAGCTTAATCAATGATACTGCGCGGCTCAATGTCATGCGTATCGGCGGCAAACCGATAGAATTTATCATAAAGGTTTCTGAATCCCTGCCTGCGTATTTGGTCGGCGACGAGCTTAGAATCAAGCAGATTTTGAACAACATACTTTCAAATGCGATTAAATATACCGAACAGGGCAGTGTCACATTTGAGATTGACTCTAAGCCTGACGAAAACGGGATTATGCTTGTATTTACAGTCCGTGATACAGGACAGGGCATGACAAAAGAGCAAATTGCCGCACTCTATGAAGAGTACACAATGTTTAATCGAGAGGCAAATCGCGGCATGGAGGGAACAGGGCTTGGTATGAGTATCACAAAAAGCCTTGTTGAAATGATGAATGGCAAAATCATAACGGAAAGCGAGCCGGGCATAGGCTCGACGTTCACCGTTTCTCTTTTGCAACAGTCTGCGGGCGAGGGCGTTCTCGGAAAAGAGGTCGCAGAAAAACTGCAAGGTTTTAAGTTTACTCCCGGTATGCAGAGAGCAAAGGTCGTCAGGGAGTATATGCCTTACGGAAGCGTATTGGTAGTTGATGATGTGGATGCGAATGTTTTCGTGGCGAAGGGGTTAATGAAGCCCTATGGTCTTACGGTTGATACCGCCGAGAGCGGTTATGAGGCTCTGGAAAAGGTTCGCGGCGGAGCTTCATACGACGTTATTTTTATGGATTATATGATGCCCGGTATGGACGGAGTTGAAACTGCGAAAATACTCCGCGAGCAAGGTTACACACACCCAATCATAGCTTTGTCAGCTAACGCTGTTTCCGGTATGAATGAAATGTTCTGCGATAACGGTTTTGACGGGTTTGTGTCAAAGCCTATCGACTTAAGACAGCTCAACTATATTCTCAACACTTTTGTACGCGATAAGAAGCCGCCCGAAGTGGTCGAGGAAGCAAGGCGGCGAAAGGAGAGCGGTGCAATGGGGGCGGCAGGTTCGTCTGGTTCGTCTGGTTCGTCTGGTTCGCCCGCTTCGTCTGCTTCGTCTGCTTCGTCTGCTTCGCCCGTTTCGTCCGCTTTAATTGCGGCGGATGTTGTCAGCGCGGCGGATGTCAGCGCGGAGCATACCGACACGCTCTCGCTACTACGGCAAATTGACAGTCTTGATGTGGAGTCTGCGTTGGAAGCTATGGGCGATTTTGAGGATGTCTACCTTGACACCGTTAAGCTGACCGCCCGACTGCTTCCTGAACGTATTGAAAAAATGGACCGTTTTATCAGCACCGATAACAAATCTTTTACCGTAGAAGTTCACGGGTTAAAAAGCGTGTTGAAAAATGTCGGGGCGGCAGTATTAGGGAATAGTGCCGCACAGCTTGAACGCGCCGCCGCAGAAAACAATCAGTCGTATTGCGCTGAACATTACCCTATTTTCAAAACGGAGTTACTTAAACTGCACGATTGCTTAAACAGAGCAATAACATCGTCGGTAACTTCGCCGTCGGCAACGCAGTCGTCGGCAACTTCGCCGAAAGCAACGCAGTCGTCGGCAACGCAGTCAAGAGCGGGGGCGGATAAACTGACACTTATACAAGCTCTTGCTGAAGCAAGGATTGCGGCGGAAGCGTTTGACCGCGACACCGCATTGGAAATTCTCTCCTCATATTCGATTTATACCTATGACGGCGAAACGGACGAGCTTTTGCATGAAATCACAAATGCTCTTGAAGTGTTTGACTGCGAGAAAGCTCTTGTAGGCTTAATAAAACTTGAGGTGAAAAGCGTTGGTCTTTACGGTTCAGAGGACCATATACGCGAGCCTTAGTCGAAATGAATTCGGTAAACACGACATAATATAACACGTCGGAAAGGATTGTATCAAAAATGGAAACGAAACTGTATGATGGGCTTCGGTATTATCATCGCGTTCCGGGTTTATTCTGGCCCAGAGATGTATCGTCTGAAAGGCACAACAGGCATAACCGATATGACCGAATACACTCCGATATTAACCGCTTCATCGATACCATACCGAATCTTGCCGAAACATTGGAAGATAATTGCGTTGAGCTTGAAAAAAGACCAATAGTTTTCATCGAAAACATGGAATTGATGATAGAGCTTCTCAGAGCTGTGCGCGCAAGGGGCTTGGAGTCATGCGCAGGGAGAATTTTGCGTTGCATGGACGGTTATCAGAACTTAACGTTAGCGCGAAAGCTGTTGAAGCCGTTTATTACAGATGTGCTTTCCCTTTCCATAGCCATACAGCTGGCTCAAAAACATGATACAAGAACGAATGTAAGCGAAATTGAGATTCACGCGGACATGAAACGCAATGTGGCAACAGTACGCAATCTTTTTTATGACAGTGAGTATGAAAGAGCGGCGGAGGTAATCGCGAAGTTAGCGGAACGTGTTCCTGAGGAAACTGCTTATATGAAGCTGTTGAATTTAATTGCCGCGAAAAAATACGAGGAAGCAAAAACCGCAATGAACACCTTACACGAAAAGCATATTGAAACGATGAACAGGCTTGCGGGAACAGATTTAACGAAAATCATACTGGCTGTGGACGATATGCCTGAGATACTGTCTTTTGTCAGCAACGCGCTGAAAAGTCGTTTTAACGTAATCGCCGTGCCGAGCGGAAAAGCGGCTCTCTCTGTTTTGCAGACACGAAAGCCCGACTTGTTCATTCTCGATATAGATATGCCTGAAATGGACGGTTATGAGTTGGCGCAATTCATACGAAATACCGATGGTCACGCAAAAACACCCCTTGTTTTTTTAACAGGAAATTCAACGAGGGCGCATGTCACAAAAGCGATGTCGATTGGGTGCGACGATTTCATCGTAAAGCCCACAAGTCACGAACGTCTGCTAACCGTAGCAGGTAAATTTTTGAGGTAACGGTCAAATTTGTGGCGGAGGGTTATCGTCCAAATGCAAACTCTTGAAGTTTGCTGTTTGCAGTGCTTCTGCTACGTCAGCTTGAGATTCATTCTCAGACCGAGTAGTCGTTCAGCTATTATCTTCACCCTCCTACGCCCCTTTTCGGGCTACTCATCATCAGTATTGGATGTATCGGCGATTGATTTTAGATTCTTGGCATTTAGTGGCGATACAGCTTTCTTCCCGGTCTGCTGTTCATATTGCACACGCGCCGCCTTTGCGACACTACCTCCGCGCCTTGCAACACTTTTATGCTCATTCATTGATTCCGGTTCTACTTGGCGAGTAATATCGGTCGTTGTAACCTCAGCGAGCATATTAAGTACCAATTCAACATTTGTCATGTTATCGCGCAAGCTTTCCTTTTTCAACCCCTTGAACTGTTTGTACTGCCGTGTGGTTTTGCCGGACCAAGCCTTTGTTATTTCGTCTGTCAGAATAGCAAAATCCTGTTGTTCGGTAACGCCGCGCTGTTCCCATTCGTCGGTAAGCTCCTTGCGGACCTCTATAGTTTTGAGGCGCTGGTTTATCCAATTGCGGGAATACCCTTTTTTGAGATATGTTTCGAGCGCACGGTCAATGGAAAGCTCCGGGTCTGCGGTTTCGTCAATGCGCTCACTCCCGACTTGAGCTAACCAAAGCTTGAACGGTTCTGCTTTTTTGGATGGAATAGATTGAATTAGGCGGAGAAGTTGCTCTGTATCCGCAACATCGGTAAGTCGCATTTTATTGTCAGGTGCGAGCATTTTCAACTGGTGACAATTTGTCACCGTTTCATTTCCTTCTTCTTTCAGGCGTTGCTTCAATTTGTTCCAATATTTACGCGCAGTTAAGCTATCTTGTCGGTTTGTTAAGACAGCAATAATGTCTATAATCGAAAACCACCATTTTTCCGCCTCAGCATCCCACTGGGTACGGATAGATTTTTCCTCGAACAGTTTTATGGATTTTTCTTTGTCCATGATATATTGTCTCCTTGCTTGTTGTGTTAACACTCCGACAATACCATGTTGTCACAGTATCGGCGTTTTGTCAATGTTGATATGATAATTATTATATTCGATATCAGCGGACGCGGTCTTGAGCCTTTTGTTCTTGACCTACCTACATCAACAATATCATTTTTTATAGGAGTGTCAACATGAAAATTGCCGACGAAAACTATCAAGTGCCCGCCAACGCAATTGAAGCGTTGACCCGGCGACTGCTCCCCGCGATTCGTTCATACTTCGAGAGCGAGGAGAGAAAGGCGGCTTTCGATGAATGGAAGACGCAGCAGAACGCCGAAGCACAGTCAGCACCTGCGGAGAAAAAAAGGTAGGCTGATACCATTGACCGGGGCGGGAGCAATCCCGCCTTTTGTCATTTTTCTGCGTTGGTAATTTTGTTCCGATAGGAGTAAAACGCCGTCGGCAGACCGCACACGACTTTGGTACAGGGTCATAAGTGCTGCGCCCTTCGGGTTTTGGATAGCGACCGTAAGGAGCGCGGCAGACGAGCGAAGCGAGGCTTTTGTGGGTTTGGGAGTTTGCTCCCAACAAAGCGGTTTGTGTAGAGTGTAACGGCACAAACATTGCTCGCGGCAATAAAAATCTGTGATATCGAGGCAATCGTTAAGCCGACTTCGCCGTCTACAGTGCAAAACAATCAAACAAGTTTACTTTCGAGTTCCCTTGTTATCATTTTCTTTGTAAATTCACAATATAGACAGAACTGCTCAGACGTGAATGAGTATCTGTTATAGGGGCAAGCACCTGCGCAATGCCATTGAGCAAAACAGTCTACGCATTGTTTAGGTTTGCTGTAGATATAGTTTTCTACATTTTCCAAAGCATTTTGAAATATATCGAACGTGTCATCAATTCTGCCATATGTAAACTTTTTAAACAATTCTTCTTCAGGTGACGTTATTCTATGACATGAAACGAGTTCTCCTGTTGGAACAACACACAGTTCTCCGCTACAAAATCGCGACTTCAAGTAACTGGCAGAATGAGTGATTGAGTTGCGCAAATCTATACCGTTCTCCTTTGCATATTCTCGTGCGATAAAGAAATAGCGGACGAAGTCAATATAAAACTTACTTTGATCTATTTGAAAGTCTGATACATGCTCAAAGTGCAACCCTTTAATCTTTGGGTAATGTTTAATAACGAAAGCAACCATGTCTTTCATCAGTCTAACATTCTGAGGTGTAATAGTTGATCGGATGCGTGGAAGAATTCCAGTTGCAATTAATAATTTTACGCCCGCATTCACTATCTCAAAGCTGTTGATTGATTTATCTTGGTAAGATCTTTGCATATTTTGTATTTCTGGCAAAATTTCAAATGACACACTGACATTAACACGATTTGATTTTAGCCAATCAACGCGCTTGAGCGAAAGCTGTGTGGCATTTGTTGTCAGCCTAATATATGAATCAACTTTCCATTTTTCTGACTCTGTTCTGATATATTCAACTGCCCATTTAAGTAGCTCCCATGTTACAGTTGGCTCTCCACCACCAATAAAGGAAAATCTTTTTATTTTCGAGTTTGATGATGATAATATATAATCTATTGCCTTTGATAGTTTGTTTTTATCAATAGTGGCACCTACAGAGCGAGCTTTCTGTGCGTAACAATATGAACATGCTAAATTACACTTTTGTGTTGGGACAATAACCAATCTGTCAGTATCTCCCACTTTTCGTTCTGGTGGAGATAATACTTCTTTATCTAGCATAGTCTTAATGTTATTAATAAGTTTTTCGTTTCCATAAGCTCCGAACGTACCGTATGCAAAATATTTCTCTATTTCTACGGAAACATCTGAGTTTATCCAAAATACTAATCCTCTTAGCGGCGAATAGATTATTTTCTTACTCTCTATCGATGCTGGAATAATATATATCTTTGTTCGTCAAGAGTTTATCCATAATAAAACACCTTTTCAAAAATCATAGATGCGGATGCGGTGCATATTGATTGTTCAAAAAACAATATGCACCGCAAAACGTTCTCCGTCATTATCAATTAATCACATTTGTCTTCGAACCCGCAGCCACCGTTCCCTTCACATTTGTCATCGCAGTCACAACCACCAGATGCGAGCCAATCCGCTTCAACCGTTGTCAGTTCTACCATATCTCCGACCATGATGTTAGTTGCTTCCATGGGAACACCTCCTTTCGCTCATGATAAACTTACGTACCCAAAAGTCTTCACTATTCAATCAGGAACACTACCGCGAACGTCTCCCCAACAAAGAAAAATCTTGTCGGGGGAGAGTTCGCATTAGTTCGCAATGGCGGAGGGTAAGAGATTCGAACTCTTGTGAGATTGCTCTCAAACGGTTTTCAAGACCGCCGCCTTACGACCACTTGGCTAACCCTCCGTCTGTTTTGAATTGTCGCAAAACGTATTTTACCAAATAGTTGATAGATAATCAACCCGTTCCGTAAAGTGTTTCCGCAGAATGTGAAACGCAAACCTCCGCAAAGTGTGGAACAACTCCACCCTACCCGCCGTATTCGTCGCTGTTTACGAAATTGGTGTGGTCGGTTGCGTTTCTGAAGAAGTTATGCGTGCCGCTTTTGTTGAGCGCGTAAAAATACTCGTTGGTGCTGTCGGGGTAAAGCGCGGCTCGTATGGATTCCATACCGGGATTTGCTATCGGACCCGGCGGCAAACCGGGGTTAGTGTATGAGTTAAATTCGCTTTCGAGCGTTATTGAAAACGGTATGTTTGTTCCCGCTATGGCGTAGTGAATCGTCGCATCAATTTCAAGATATGGGTAGGAAGCGGGACTATTAAGGCGATTATAGATAACCGCCGCAATGCGTGGTCTTTCTTCGTCACTGCCTGCCTCGCGCTCAATCATCGAAGCAATTGTCACTATCTCACGGACGGTATATCCGAGATGCTCTGCACGTTCATAGTATGTTTCGGTGAGCTTGCTGTCGAACTCCCGCAACATTCTTGTAATCACTCGAACCGGAGTGGAATCTTTATAAAAATTATATGTGTCGGGGAATAAGAAACCTTCAAGGCGCAATTTGTTCCCGATAGTGTCTTTGTCAAGAAAATAGAAATCAAAGTCATAGTTAGTTGCCGTGTCCCACAAGCTCTCCGCAGAGCAGACCTCCTCGATTTCAAGCAAATTAAAAATTTGAGAGAGTGTAAAGCCTTCGGGGATTGTTACGGTCGTTTCAACCCGAACACCCGCCCGCGCCGTCATGCCTTGCACCAAAGAGCGGTAATCGAAATTCTTGTTAAGCACATAGACACCGGGTGCGATTTTCTCCTCCGCCTTTGAATAATCGGCGAATATGTTAAACAGCGTTTTGTATCGGATAAGCCCCGCCTCGTGCAACATATCTGTGACATTTTCCATAGTGAAGCCTTCAGGCACCTGTATGTCAACCTCCTCGTCTGCAGAGCCGAAGCCCAGAACGTCCATAGTAATCAACCACATTACAGAAGCCAACACTAACGCCACGCACAAGATGAATGCGGCAAACATCAAACCGCCGACTAACCCTGTTCTTCGTTCGCGCCGTCTGCGGAGCGGGCGGTTTTCGGGCGGGTCTTTATACGCGCTGTCAAAGTCAAACTTTATCTTAAAGTCGGTTGGTTCTGCGTTCGGGGCTTTTGTTTTCGGTTTCTTTGGGTCAGGCCCGCTGAAAAGCTCTTTGAGCTTAGGGATGTGCAGCTTTGGGTCGGGTTTTACGCTTTTGCTCGCAACGTGGGCGGCAGGGGCTACATGAGCGGCAGAGGTAGCCGTGACTGCGGGGGTGACGGGGGGTGCTTTTGCGACTGCGCCTGATTGTCTTTTAACAAGAGCGTTTGATTGCATAGCCGCAGTATTTGGGGCATATGGGGGGCGGGTTGCGGGCAGGTTGGCACTTTTTTTAGTTTCAGCGGGCAGGTTGACAGCAGGCGGTCGAGGTTGGTTAATCGGCAACCCATATTTGTCAGTCCGTCCGCCGAGAGCCGATTCGCCGCGAGAAGCGGGAGAGGGCGGCAAATTACTGCTATCCACAACCCTCAGCGCATCATCAAGGCTTGCGATAACGTTCGGCGCAAAATTGCCGCCGCTTTTTGACCTGTCCGTATCGCCATATTTGACAGATGCGATAATATCGTCCACACTTCCGATTCCATCGCTGTTCATGTCAACGATTTCTCCGCTGAATATCATATCATCATTGCCGAATATGTCTTCGTTATTTAGTTTTCCGCGTTCATCTGACATTTGAACCTCGTAAATTTCTCGTAAATCTCGCCGTGTATTTCATCTATTGCGCGTTCTTTTCCGTTTTTCACACAGTCGATAATCTGCCAACCGTACTCTGCGGCGGCATCAAGACCGCTCTGCGCACAGCTCTCCAAATAGCGTGTGTCCTGCTCATGTATGTCGGCGTTAGTGTTGGTTTTCGCTTGGCGGGAGGATAACCGCTCCGCCGCTGTCGCAACGTCAATGTTCATATAAAGCGTTAAGTCAGGCTTCGGCAACCCAATATACTCGAACTCGTATTCGTACAGCCACTTGAAGAAACGCTCGCGTTCACCTTGCACCATCTTTGCGCCCTGATGCAGCGCGTTACTGGTTGTGTATCGGTCTGTCATTATCAAACCGCCGCTTTCGTAATATTCCCGCCAGTCTTGCACAAATGAAGCGTATCTGTCAACCGCAAAAAACGATGATGCCGCATATGCGTTTACCGCATCGGGGTCTTTGCCGAACTCCCCTCCAAGGTACATTCTGATAAGTGCCGATGACGGTTTGTCATAACGTGGAAATACAACATGACGATATTTTATGCTCTCTGCATTTAGCCTGTCGCACATCAGCTTGAATTGGGTAGATTTCCCGCTTCCGTCGATTCCTTCAAAAACAATTAGTTTCCCTGACATGATTTGCTCCAAAATTTTTTGTTCCGCTCCATTATAGCTTCGCTGAAATGTTCGCTCTCTCGGTCATACACGACGGGGCTCGTGCGCGACCCTCGCTTCGCTCCATTATAGCAGAAATTTCAAATTTGCGCTATATGTGAAAATATGGTAAACTGTCGCCGAGTGATTTGTGAACTCTAAAAGTTGCAATTTGCTTACGAGGAGTGATTTGTTTAATGTCAAGTGATAGTGCCTATATACATCAACCCTCCGCTCCCGACAAGAAGCTGTCGGTGGGTCAAATGCTTGTGGTCAGCTCGACGGAGTTTTTCGGCGGCGGGGCGTTTAACATTATCAACTTCCTGTATCCTGTTTTTTTAGTCTTGGCAGTCGGCATACCTCCTGCGCTCGCAGGGGTTATTATGCTGATAGCCAGAATCACCGATGCGGTTATCGACCCCCCTATCGGGTTGCTTTCAGACAAACTTCGTGTGCAGTTAGGCTCACGGCGAAAGACACTCATTTTTTCCGCTCCTCTTGTTATGCTTGCGCTATTTTTAATGTTCTTCCCGTACAGCAGCCCAAACCTGACTGTAAGGTTTATTTTTGCGTTACTTTCATATATGTTTTTTGTTTTTGCACAAAGCTCTGTTATGATTCCTTATTATTCTCTTGCGAGCGAAATAACCGACGATTATACACAGCGTTCGCGCTTGACCGCGTTCAGGATGGCTTTTTCCATAACCGCGTCTATAATTTGCGTGGCTCTGCCCGGAATAATTGTCGATATGTTCAAAGGCGAAAGCGGGTCAGGTACAGTCGGCTATATCGTTATGAGCGTAGCCTTTGGGTTTGTTTTTATGGTGCTTATCGGAATTACGGCACTTTTCGCGAAGGAAGGGCTTCCCGCTCCTGACACATCCGAAATGGAAAAGGTCACGGGATTGAAGATTTTTCTCCGACCCATGAAGCTGAAAACATTCAGGCAATATCTCTACACCTTTCTTTGCTGTCAGGTTACAATGGCTGTAATGAGTACACTGTTTTTCTTTTATGTGGATTTCTACTTTTGCCGCGACTTGACCGCGCAGGGCGAAACGAGCTTGGTTGGCACAATAGGGGCGGCAATAATGTTCAGTATGCAGATTGTCGCTCTGCCGATTTATCTTAAAATCAGCAAAAAGCGAAGCAAAATGACGGTCTATATCTTAGGCTCGGCAATCTGGATAGTTGGCGCGTTGTCGTTGTTTTTAGTTCCCGCAAATGCTTCCCCCGTACTTTTGTATGCGCTTGCGGCGATACTTGGGTTTGGTATCAGCGGACCGGGTTTAGTGCCGCACGCTATTCAAGCCGACGTAATTGATGCGGGCAACTTGAAGTTCGGTTCACGAACGGCAGGCTCTTTCAGCGGGTTTGCTAACTTGGTAATTCAGGTCGGGCAAGCTGTGGGGGTTTCTGTTGTAATGATGATTATAGGTGCGGCGGGATTTGTGGAGCAACAGATTGGCGAGCCGCCTGTGCGTGTTCAAGTGGAATCTGCGCAAAACGCAATAATAGCAATAATGGCAATAGCTCCCCTGCTGTTTATGTCGTTCGGGATTTTTACAAGCACACGCTATCGCCTGAATAAAGAAAAACACGCAGAGGTCATAGCCGCACTCGACGGCAGTGAGGAAGAAAAAGCGGCGGTATTGGCATCGCTTTGAATTGTAACATTGCACGAAACATTGTAGCCCCGCACGAAACATTGTAACCCCACACGAAAGGCAGACATATCCTTTGAAAACCGAAAAACCTAATTCTATCATATACTTTCTTGTTTATATCTTCGTAATGCCCTTTGTGAAGGTTTTCTTTCGCTTGGAGGTTGATAAGCAAGGTTTTACGCCGCCAAAGAAGCCCTTTCTTGCCATAAGCAATCACGGGTCTTTTATGGATTTTGCAATTGTTATGCTTGTGCTTTATCCGCTGAAACTTAACGCCGTGACAGCGCAGAAATACTTTTATTACAAGCCGTTGCACCGTCTTTTGCCTATGATGGGCTGTATTCCGAAAAATCTTTTTGACACGGATGTGCGCTCTATTATCGGAATAAAAAGCGTGCTGGCTCATGGCGGGAATGTGCTTCTTTTCCCTGAGGGACGTTGTGAATGTGACGGTGTTTACGTCGGTATGCATCAGGCGACGGGCAAGCTGATTAAAAAACTCCATGTGCCTGTTGTTTCATGCTCTGTAGACGGCGCTTACAGTTGTATGCCGTTTTGGCGGCGCGGCATTAGGAATGGGCGTGTGCGTGTTGTTGTCGCAAACCTGTTTTCCGAAGATGATTTGCAAGTTCTTTCTGTCGATGAAATTAACGCGGCTGTTGACAGACGGCTCGGCAGAGATGAAGACCCTTCCCCCCGCAGATTTCTTGGCGCACTCAGCAAAAAACGTCTTGCAGAGGGATTGCACAATATTCTGTATTGGTGTCCAAAGTGCGGGCAAGAGTTTACAACGCAGACGGATGGCTGTGTCATTCGCTGTACTGCCTGCGGATTCGCGTGTGAGGTGGACGGAGCTATGGGGTTGCAAATCCCCGACGACACAGAGCCGCCCTTTGCTTATCCGAAAAGCGTTCACGAGTGGTTTAAGGCTCAAGCTGAAATGGAAGCGCGGAAGCTACACGAGAACATGGAATCAATCAGCGTGAATGTGCAAGTTCGCTTGCCCTCAAATGTGCCCGGCGGCGGAATGAATATGTGCGGTGCGGGCGTTTTATCAATGGATACCACAGGCTGGCATTTCGACGGTGAATTATGCGGCGAGCGAAAATCTCTGTTTTTCCCGTTAAACACAGTTCCCGCTCTTCCTTTTGACCCTGATGATGTTTTCCAGATTTACGCGCACGGCACTTTTTATTGCTTCGTCCCTGAACGTCCGAGAGAAAGTGTCAAGTATTCCGTAATCGGCGAATGTGCCTATTGGCGGTTTTCATCAGATTTATATATGACTTCGAGAAAAGACAGCGGTTTTCTTCCTCTGTCCGCAAAAGTCGGATAACAATGAATATAGATTGGCAGGTATCAACTTATGAACATCAAACGCCCGAACGCATTTCTCTATTTTCTCGTATACGTGCTATTTTATCCTTTTTTGAAGATTTTTTTGGGAATGAAGATCGATAGGGAGGGTTATACTACTCCTAAGGGGCCTTGTATCGTTCTTGCAAATCATCTGACAATGCTTGATTTTATCATCGCCATACTGTCGTTTTATCCGCACCTCTTAAACACCGTGACGGCGCGGAAATTCTTTCTTTATAAGCCTTTGCATAAATTACTTCCCGCTATGGGCTGTATCGGGAAAAATATGTTTGACCCTGACGTACGCTCGATTGTGGGTATTAAAACAGTCTTAAAAAACGGCGGGTCTGTGCTTTTGTTTCCTGAGGGGAGATGTTCCTTGCGCGGCGCGTATGCAGGTATTAACATTGCGACGGGAAAACTCCTGAAAAAACTTGGCGTTCCCGTCGTAAGCTGTTATCTCGGAGGTGTGTCAGTTTGCGCGCCGAACTGGCGGCGGTGGTTCAGATGCGGAAACATTCGTGTCACGCATAAACTTCTGCTTTCAGAGGACGACTTAAAAACCATGTCCGCCGAGGAAATAAATACTGCTATCGACGTTCGCCTCAGCGGTAAAGAGGGGCTGTCGCCGCTTGCCGCCCCATCCAAGACTCGCTTTTCGAGAAAATTAGCAAAAGGGCTTCACAGACACTTATATTATTGCCCGTCATGTAAGCAGGAATTTACAACGATAAGCGAGAAGAACACACTAAGCTGTACTGCTTGCGGGCTTTCTGTTACGATGAACCGATACGGGACGTTTGACGGCAACGGAGCTCCTGCGAGTATTTCCGAATGGTATAAATTACAGGCACTTCATGAAATGCAACTTCTAAGCAAGGATATGACCCCGATTGTGGAAAAGGTCAGGGTTAAAACCCCGTCGCCCATAGACGGCGGCGGTATGGCGGATAGCGGGTCAGGCACGTTACGTATAGACCCCGAAGGTTGGCATTATGACGGTGAGTTAAATGGAGAAACCGTCAGCTTGCTCTTTGCAATAGATGGAGTTCCTGCCATAACCTTTGAGTACGAGAAAAATATTCAGATTTCCTATGACGGCAATTATTATGTATTTATTCCCGAAGATTTGCGAAAATGTGTGAAATATGTAATTATTTCCGAGTGCCTGCACGTATTATTTGCATCAAAGCCGCTATTGACACCCGGAGTATTCGGAGCTGTATCTGAATGACGGCTTGGTGAGTGGTGGTGTGAGAGGGAAGAACGGCGGTACGAAAACGTGAACGGCTTGGTGAACGACGGCACGAATCAGAACCACCCGTAAAACGGGTGGTTTGCTCTAGCCCTATAAGGGCATGTTACTGGCAGCGCCTTAAGGCGCATAACGGTTCTGCCAACCGCACAGGATTGTTACCCGCTACCCCTTGAAGGGG
>Ga0099364_10004011_pt1 | contig 22430 bp, 24 predicted proteins | sample TergutTh196P3_FD_73070 | JGI IMG/M metagenome (GOLD analysis project Ga0099364, IMG submission 73070) | Microcerotermes parvus P3 segment gut microbial communities from Pointe-Noire, Republic of the Congo - Th196 P3 | ecosystem: Host-associated > Arthropoda: Insects > Digestive system > Gut ...
TAAGGATCTTCTAGCCTTTTCTTACTTCAAAACCCCGGCGCAGGGTCATTTCCCCCTCTTCGTTTCGCTCGGTAAAAAAAGAACGAAGTCCAAGCTGTCTGCCCAGTTCCCAGGCTGCAATAATTCCCCCCATAGCCGGCCCGGCAACAGCATGAACTATTATTTTTTCTGACACCAAATCGGCTTTGATTTTTTCTGCAAGAGGGGTAAATGCATTTGCTGTCCGATCCGGATACTGGAGAAGTTTTGCACATTGAAAATATTTGTCAGAATGACGGCCGGAAGAAAGAAGAAAGTGGCCTTCCAGCATAGCTTCCGATTCCCGTAATAATTCAATTATTGGTTCTATCATTAATTAATGGTAGAATCTATAGCTATGAAAATCAACTATATACTCAGACAGTTAGGAAACCAAGAATGAAGATCCTCCTCCATGTTTGCTGTGCCCCCTGTTTGCTGGGTTGTTTAGCCGCTTTAGCTGCACTAAAAGAAGAAAAAGCAAGGGGAAAAAATATAGAACCAACTCTGTTCTGGTATAACCCCAATATCCAGCCCCAAACAGAGTATATCAAACGCCGTGATACTCTGGTTCAATATGCACAAAACCAAAATATGTCCCTTATTCTGGAAGAACACCAGGAACTAAAGCTGGATGACGGTCCCCGGAGCTGTACCGTCCAGCGGAGCTGTACCGTCTGCTATCGCATACGCATGGAAAAAACCGCCATTAAGGCAAAAGAACAAGGATTTAATGCTTTTAGTTCCACCCTTTTTATCAGCCCATACCAGAATCACGATATGCTTAAACAGGAAGCAGAAGATGCTGCAGCGCAATATGGCATTGACTTTTTGTATCAGGATTTTCGCCCTTTTTTCCGCTCTGCACAGGAAAAAGCCCGGCATTTGAGCCTTTACCGGCAAAAATACTGCGGCTGCATTTTTAGCAAAGAGAGTAAATAAAGCTCCATTTGATAACTTGCTAATACAGAGATTTTCGACTATATTTTAAATAAAGGATTAGTATGGAGAAACCCGGGCAAAATTTTGTAAGCTGGGAACATCGCTTTTCGATAAATATTCCGCTTATAGACAGTCAGCATAAAAAACTTATTGATTTAGCCAATGAGCTTCATAAGGCATGCCGTTTTGACACTGCAGCTGCAAAGGAACAATTTAGAAATACAATTAGGGAAGCAGTTGCGTATGTTCAGTATCATTTTTCTGTCGAAGAACAGCTTATGACAAAAACTGCCTATAAGGAATTTACCGAACATAAAAAGCATCATACAGAGTTTATTCAGGAAGTTTTGGATAATGTTGCAGCATTCGAAAACGGAAAAAAGTTTATTCCCAATCAATTTGTCAGATTTTTAAGGGACTGGGTGCTTTCTCATATTGCAATAGTTGATATAAAATTTGGCGAATATATTGTCAATCTGCAAAAAAACGGCAAACTAAGCGATGTTTCCATAATAAAAGAAAGTGCCGAAAACGAAATGGGGAAAAAAATTGTCCTTGCTGTGGACGATTCCAAAACTCAGCTAATACAGTTTAAAAGTATTCTTACCATGTACGATGTTCATACCTGCGAATCTCCGTTACAGGCTCTGGAAATGGCCAAAAATATGGCGGTTGATATTATACTCCTCGATCTTGACATGCCGGATTTAACCGGCATAGAATTTCTCCAGCATTTACAGCAAATAAGCGGGAAACATCAAATTCCAGTTATTATTGTTTCGGGCAACAGCACAGAAAAACTCATCCTGGCATCAAAAAATGAGGGCGCCATTGATTTTATTGTAAAACCTGTAGAGCCGGAACTATTAATAAAAAAAATACAGAATCAACTTGTTAATAAAAAAATCCCGGCAGCTTAAAATAAAATATTAAAAATATGCTGATCCAGTAAAATAAAAATACCCAGTATAGCCGTGTATATTCCGAATCCGGCAAGAGACCTCTTACGCACCAGTGCAAGCATAAAATTAATAGCCCCGAATCCCATTATAGCTGCACTTAGGGTACCGGCAATAAGGGCAATAGGACTGGTGCCGGCTAAAAAGAATCCCGCTGTAGCGCCGGGGTTCACACTTTGAAAATGATATGCCTTATATAATTCAAGGAGCTGAAGAAAAAAAGCTCCCAATATTGCAGGTATAGAAAGCAAAAAAACAAAGCGAACTGCCAAATTCCGGTCGAGCTTTCGTGCCAAGGCACCGGACAGCGTAAAACCGGATCTGGATACTCCGGGTATCAGTGCAATACCCTGCATAAGGCCTATAATCGCTGCATCAAGCCAGTCCATCTCTGCATCATTACGGAAACTGCCGGGCCGTTTCGATAAAAATTCGGCTGTAAACAGCGCCAGGGATGTCAGCAGGAATGACTGTCCCAGCCACATTCCCGATTCAAAGGCAATTTCAATTCGGTTCTTAAACAATAATGCCATTACCACTGTTACCACTGTAGCCATAACAAGAAGGGCATTAATTCGCTGAAAGGGACGGCGGATAAGTCTCCATATATCTGTGCGGAGCGTAATACATACTGCTAACAAAGTCCCAAGGTGCAGTATAGTCTCGAAAAAAAGAGTAGGAGAAGATAAACCAAAAATTCTTTGGGCCAATACCAGATGACCAGAACTGCTTACCGGGATAAATTCAGTTATCCCCTGTAAAATACCCAGAAAAATTGCCTGGAAAATATTCACCGGATAATGACCCAATTCCCATCGATTTTTGCAAAGTACAATTCCATATTCCAGCGTTCAGTTCTTCTATTTTCACGGAAGCTGAAAATTAGAGCTGGTTCATGGAATCCAATTCGGCCCTGTCCCAGGCGTACAGCCCTGTCCTCGGCAACAGAATGAAATCTGTTGCGTCCGTCAAATACCACTGTAAAGCCTTCTTTTGCCATAAGTTCCCGAAATTTTGCAGTTTCTTCGGCTCTAATTTCCGCTACGGTAGTAAAGCGTGCAATTGCTAAGTCTGCATACTTGGTGCTAAATAGTTCATTAATTCTTTCGATATTTCTTTCTATAAAAGCCCTGCGAAGCTGTGTCGCGATGTCCATGATCGCTTCTTGATCGTCACGGGGAAGGACTCCGGCTGTAGAAATAACACGCTCTGCCCTTTCCAGCATAACTCTGGGGAAACCGGAAGACCTGAATGTATCGGAAAAGGTATGGGGATAGGAAGTCATAATATCCGGAACATTGGAAACCGGCCACCTGAATTCTCTTACCAGGGAGGTATTGGAAAAAAGCCTGAAAGTAGCAGAGCCCATGCCGGGATTAAACTCAATTCCATCAGGCCACAAAACGGTAATGGAAATGTCATTATTTCCGGAAACCATCCAGTCGTTAATAAGCACTTGGGTATTAAGATTTGCTCCATTATTGACAAGCAAAACCTCAAAATCGTTAATCATTAAGTCAAATCCGACTACTTGTGTTGAAATTTCCAGTCTATAATTAAAACTCCGTCTTGGAACCCGTGCCTGACTTGTTGAGGAATCCTGTACAATATTAGAATTATCCGCTTGTATCTGAACGCAGGCATTAAAAAGCAAAATAACAGGGAGGAGCCGCAAAAGTATTCTCATGGTAATAGTATAACAAATAAGTACCGTTAAGGTTAAGCCTATTTAAAAAAATCATATAAAATTATGGAAAATAAACCAAAGAAAGCGTACAGGCCTTTCCCAGAGGGTAAAAAGTTCCGCATAAAAGAGAATTTGGGGGTATTTTTCCCTTATTTTGCTCTCTTGGTATAAATAATTTTGTTTCCATACCGTCGTTATGACGGATCAGCGCTCCATCGAGAAGTTCAGCCGCCTCTTTAAGCTGATCCTTGGCAATAAAATCAATAGTATCCAGGAGGGGGGCAAAATCCAAAGAACTATGCATGGTCCGCATAATCGACATTAGCAGTAGTCCGGGCTTTTTACACAGATAAAACGGACCCTCTTTAACATAGGCATCGTTAATTATCCGGCTTATTTCCCGGCGGCTCTTTGCAAAGTTTTTTTGGAAAAAGGATTCATCATAATCAGACAAGCCCTTATCAAAAAGCAGGCAGAATTCTTCCTCATCAATTTTTTTATATACAGAAAAATCAATTTGTTTAAAAACAAAATCCTCAAAACTTTCGCCGGGTTTTGGTTTTACAGAACCGGAATCGTTACTGACCGGTTTTAATTTTGCCAATTCTCTGTGAACAAAAAGAAGACGCCTGTACCGGCTCTCTATACGCTTGTTGACTACAGCCAGCAAGTTTTCTTTAGTTAAAACGCTCATAGAGTTCCTGTAAAAAAAGCGTTGCTGCTTGGGCTGCATTTAGGCTTTCGATGGCGCCGCTTCCGGGAATTCTGGCCAAAATAGAACATTGTTCTTTAACTTCGGCAGCTAAACCTGTTTCTTCATTACCAATAACCAGAACAATACCCTGTTTATCAATAAATTGAGATATATCTCTAATCCTAAGCCGTGCCCGGGGATCTGTACCTATAATAACAAGTTTTTTGGATGCACTTCTTAAAAATGCCTGCGGACTGCGTACAGAACGGAATTGGACATATTCCATTCCCCCTTCGGCCACCCGGTAGGCACTGGTGCTAAGAAGCCTATTGTCGTTTACAAGCTCTTGCTGTGCCGGTTCCTGCTGAGTCAGTATAACCGGCCCTGCATCAAAAAAAGCCGCTGTTCGAACAATGGCGCCCAGATTATGATCATTACCCAGATCACATAATAAAAGACCGGTTTTTCCTTCCGCTGCCCAAGCATCAATATCTTCCTGGGAAGCAGCTTCTACCACCGGTTCATAAATCATCGCCACAATCCCCTGATGATGGCTGGTCTTACATATTTTTTCCAGTTCTTCATTTTCACAAATTTTATAAGGCCGTTTTCGCTCTGCCAGCCGTTTGCACAATCCGGAAAAAAAAGAAAGCCTGTCTTCTCTAAGAAAAAGGCGGTTTATTTTCTCCGGATGAACCTCGCTTAATGCACGAATTGCATTAAAACCGCAAACAGCCAGTTCATTGGTAAGCTTGTTGCGCATGGAATTAGTGTAGCATTATAAGCGTAGTATTTTAAGCAGAGTTTTAATACAATCGAACGATGGGCATATCGACCAAAAAAGGGGATGATGGTATTACCGGACTTCCCAATACCTCCGAACGAGTTTCCAAGGATGATCCGCTTATAGAATATCTTGGCACCCTGGATGAATTGGATGCGATCCTTGCTCTTGGTGAAATATCGCTGAAATCGGACAGAAAAACAGAAACTGCTGCTCTTGTAGCCGAAATTCGGCAAAAACTGACAGATATAATGGCTGTAAATACTGCAGAAACAGCCAAAAACACACAATGGCTGGAACAGCAGATTGCAAGAGCGGAAAAAGAAATGCCAATCCGGGACTTTATTCGAAGCTGGTCAAATAATGCCGCTGCATATCTTAATACCGCCCGTACCATCTGCCGCCGGGCAGAACGGCGCTTAATTACAGCTTTGCTGGACAGTACAGTGATAGAAAAAAACATAGCTAAACCAGTGTCAGCCGCGGACTGGAAAATAATGCTCCCCTTCTTAAACCGCCTTTCGGATCTGCTCTTTTTACTGGCAGTTTCAGAGAATGATAAATAAGGGATTTTTGGAAGTTCTCTATCTTGCTTTGTTTATCCGTCAATTACAAAGCGATCGGAAACCTGTTTTACTTTTAGGGTGATATTTTGCAGATCACCGCTTTTCTTTAAGTTTACCAGGTAATTTCCCATGGCGGTATCCGAAACAGCAATATGGGTTAATACCCAGTCTTTAAGGTATTTTACAAAAGCAAGTGGATTATAGCTTGAGCCGGTGGAAAATTCGTTTACCGACTTTAGCACCTCTCTGACAAAATCAGCATGTTCCTTTTTGTGGGCACCAATATCGGGGTAATTTACCCGCTCCATAATCTTTTCTTCGGTGGAAAAATGGTATCCAACATAGTCAACTGCACCGCGCAGTACCCCCATAAAAACTTCTTTTGAGTGGTCCCTGCCTTTTAAACAGCTCCTGTACAATTTATTGGTCAAATTAACCAATTCCATATGCTGCGAATCTATTAATGGAATACTTACAGAATAGGTTCTCTGCCAGGTAACGATTTCGTTGCTTGCCATGCCTAAATAATACCATACTTTTTAAAAAAAAGCAAGAGAAATATGCTTGTCAAGGGGTAAAAATCCTAATTTGCCGGGCTTTGGAATGATTGGTTCCCCTCCGGATTCTACACGCGGTTGAAACAGCGCAGGCTGCCCTGCCCTGAGCTGTCACCCTTTGCTGGTATTAATACAGGTATTTGTGTATTGCACACTCATTAATAAATACCGCTATTTTAGCAAACTGACAATTTCATCGCCGTGTGCGCCAGTTAATTCCTGACGTACAGGATCAACCATCAAATCCATATCTTCCAGGGGTATGGATCCCAGCAAATTTTCTCCGGAGCCTTCCATAACAAGGGGCTGGCAGGTCATTGACCGGTTTTTCCAATGGACTTCGACAGGACTTGCAATTTTTACCGTTGTCTTGGAATTATTTGCCAGGGCAGCTTGACGTGTTCCCAAAACATCAAGCCCAAGCTTTTGACATAGCTCTTCGTTGATAACAAGGGTTCCTGCACCGGTATCAACCAGTGCCATTATCGTACTTTGGCGAATTTCATGTTTATTAACAAATCCTTTTTTTATGTATGCGATATCATCCGCATTTTTTAAGGTAATTTCTGCATATACAGTCCCCATTACATCCTCCTCAATTATAATAGTGATGATAGATTAAAAATATAGCGGTTTTATTCTGCTTGTTCAAGAAAAAATGACAAATGTCATACCATATTAGCTGTTAAACACTAATTTTCCGGTTTCGTCCGCCGATTTCCCAATAATCTACTTTTTTCCGCCCTTAACCACCGGAACACCGGAGTACAGGGCCGAAGTAGGACAGATATTGGTTGGAAGTATAAAAACTACGGTTCCTATAGGGGGGATAGTTCCTCAAAATCACAATCTACCGTTAACTCCTTGACATCATTTTTTTATCAATGCTAAACTAACCTTGCTTGTTTCAAAGGAAGCGAGGCAGCCTAAGCATATAAATATATGTGAACAGGTTTATTCCTCCGCTATCCCGTAACTGTGATTGGGCAGCTTATAAATCGCCCATAAGCCAGGAACTTTGAACAGGCGCGGTTATCCTGGAAAACCGTTATTTCTATTCAGACTTCGTGGATAGAGTCTGGAGGAGTCACTATGTTTCCCCATAAATATGTATTTTTTCTCGTTTTTGCCGTATTTACAGCCGGAATCAGCGCCCAAAATGCCGACGACTATCTGGATTATGGAGAATCTGCCGAAGAACTGGTTATTACTGCAAGCAGAATATCGGAGGCAATAAAAGATGTACCGGCACAGATAACAGTAATAAGTGCCGACGATATTGCCCAATCGGGGGCAGCTTCAGTAGTTGATGTATTGGAAACTGTTCCTGGCATACGTTTTTCCGGTGCTATGGCAGGTGCAGGTTCCGAAACTATTTCCATGCGGGGCTTTGGAGAAAATTCCTACGGCCGGGTTCTGGTTCTGGTAGACGGCAATAAAATAAACGATCCGGACATGAAAGCGGCAAACTGGAATGCCATTCCCCTTTCCAGCATAGAACGAATTGAAATACTGGACGGAAGCGCCAGCGTCCTATACGGAAATAATGCTGTAGGGGGAGTAGTAAACATTATCACCAAACAAGGGGGTACAAGACAGACCATAGTCGATATTGCAGGAGGGAGCTTTTATTATAACCGGGAAGCTCTTTCCCACTTTCAACCCCTTTCCTGGGGGCATTTTATGCTCTCCGCCGAACATTCAGGCACAAGGGGCTACCGGGATAGGCAGGAAGCCCAGGCTGTTAATACCTATGCAAGCACCAGTGTTTTCATAGGCGATACCATGCAGCTTTCGTTTAATGGTTTTTTTTCCTGGCTTCACTTCCAGCTCCCCGGTTCTCTTACCGAGCAAGAATATAAAGATAATCCAAAGCAGGCAGTTAATCCCGATGATGAAAATAACGAATTCCATTTTGGAGGCGGCCTCTCTTTCCGCTGGTTTCCGGCAGAACATATTGAGTTTATGCTGCCGCTTTCTTACCGGGGAAAATCCATTGAAATCAACATGTCGAGTTATTATTTGTATGGCGGCGGTTTTACCGATAGAACTGTTCATACGGCAGAAGCCCGGCCCCAAGGATCGGTAACTTTCGATATTGCAGACATGCCGCTTCGTCTGCTTGGAGGTGTAGATCTGTACTATACCCGGCTTGGTGCAGATATATATGATGATAAAAATAGGGATACGCTATCTACTTCCTATACCATTTCACAATGGACTATTGGGCCTTATATAACAGCGCACTTTTCTCCCTTATCAACTCTCTCTTTTTCGACGGGAGGCCGTTTTGATACAGCAATCACCAAAGCGGAAAACCTTGCCGGTGATGCCGATGGAGATAAAATCTTTCATGTCTTTGTATATGATGCAGGGCTTGTATACAATCCCCTTGATACAATGAAACTCTATGCCCGCTATGCCGCTCTTTTCCGTTATCCCTTTGTGGATGAACTTGCACAGGTTTCCGGATTGGGGGATAGATTCAATACCGATTTAAAACCGGAAAAAGGCTTTAATGCCGAAATTGGATCATCATGGGAATTGGAAGACTTTCTGAATATTTCTGCTAATTTTTTCTTTATGCAGTTGGAGGATGAGATAGCGGTTATTTATGATGGTTGGGATCCAATAAATATAAACTTTGATAAAACACAGCATTGGGGCGCCAATCTTGGCTTACAGATTAATCTTCTTGATTTAATTTCTGTTAACGCATCTTATTCCTTTGTTAATGCTGTTTTTATTGATGGTGATTTTAAGGACAAACAGTTACCATTGGTTCCTAATCATAAAATTTACGGAAGCCTTATGGTGCATCTTCCCTTTGGCTTAAGCTTTGGCCCGGATATTGAATACACCAGCAGCCGTTACTATGCCGAGGATTTTACCAATGATGCAGGCATGATGGATGGATATTTTCTATTGGGAGTACGTGCACGTTTTGTTTTGGATAAAGACAGAAAACGCTTTGCTCTCCAGATAACAGCAAAGAATCTGTTAAACACAAATCATACATCATACGGAGGGGTTTATGAATCTTTTACTCCGCCGCCGGTATGGGAGTATTATATTTACCCTGCGGACGGAAGATCGATTAATGTTTCTCTGCAATACCGGTTTTAGCATTTAATGGGTTTGGGACAGATGAAGAAGCGCAGTTTATTGTATTTTTCTCTATTTCTTTTATTGCTCTCTGGCTGTGCTGAAAAGTCTGTCCCTGTAGACAACGACGAAACTGCCGGTATAAATCCGCCGGCAGTTACCCGCATCATATCTGCCGCTCCCTCCATTACCGAAATTATTGCCGGATTGGGGCTGGCAGACAGGATCATTGCCGTAGACAGGTATTCAAAAGATGTGGAAGGGATAAGAGCGGATCTGGCCGAAATAGATTTTTTTTATCCGGATATCGAAGCCATTACCGGTATGAAGGCGGATATTATTATTTCCGGAGAAATTAATACCGGGGCCAGCACTGCTTCTCCATTTGATTTTTTTACCCGTTTTGGAACAAGGGTTGTTGTTATTCCCACCAGCAACAGCATTAACGATATATACAACGATATAATGACCATTGCCAGTGAACTGGGTGTAGAAGAAAGAGGACAAGAACTGGTACGGCGTATGAGGGAACAAATAGAAATAATCGCCGGTCGTACCTTAAGCTCCGATCTCTCTATTGTGGGCAGGCAAAGGATTTATTTTGAAATAGCCCCGGCTCCCAATATAGTAAGCTTTGGCCGGGGAACTTATTTAAACGAACTAATTGAACTAAGCGGAGCGCAGAATATTTTTGATACCGAAGAACGCTGGTTTACCCCCAGTGCAGAGGCTATAATCCGCTCCAACCCCGATATAATTTTTTTCATGGCCGACCTAGGCGCAGAAGCTTTTGCCATAGAAGAAATAATCAGCCGCCCCGGTTTTCACGCTATTAGCGCTGTACAACAGGGCAGAATATACCCCATCAATACAAATATTGCTTCCCGTCCTTCACAAAACATTGTCCTGGCACTGGAGAAAATCCAGCTAAACATATACCATAGATGAATGATAATAGGAATTGACATAGGCAGCACTACAACAAAAGCGGTTTCCATTGAAGACGGCCGGGTAATTCACAAAATTAAAACCAAAGCGCTGGATGCAGTAACATCGGCTACCGGGGCATTTGGAAAAATGACTGTGGAAAACAATATTAAAATAGCAGAAATCCGGCAGATCATGATTACCGGTGCAGGATCGGGAAAGCTTAGGGATGATCTTTTTGGCATTCCTACCGCCAGAATTGACGAAATTAAATCCATAGGTACTGGCGGTATATTTCTTGCAGGCAGAGACAATATTATTATAGCTAACCTTGGAACCGGCACTGCAATAATTGAGGCCCGGAAAGACAAAATAACCCATATTGGCGGTTCCGGTGTAGGAGGCGGAACTATATTGGGACTGGCAAAAAAGCTTTTGTCTGTTTCAGAATTTAACGATATCAAGAAACTGGCGGAAAACGGAAAATTAAGCCAGGTAGATCTTCTTATAGAGGATATTATGGAGGGAGATTTAAGTTTTCTTAACAAGGAAAGCACTGCGTCAAACTTTGGTAAAATGCTGGACAGCGCCCGAAGCGAAGACATTGCACTGGGACTTTTTAACATGGTATACCAGGTAATCGGTATGCTTTCGGTATTTGCCGCCAAAAGCAAAAATATAGACAGGGTGGTAGTTACCGGGAATGGCAGCAGGAACTTAATTGGACGGCGAATTCTGGAAGAAATAACTACCATTTATAACATACAGTTTGAATATCCGGAAAATTCCGAATATACCACCGCCATAGGCGCAGCCTTAAACGCAGCTATATGAATATAATGATGCTGGGCGATGTAGTAGGCGAGCCGGGGCTTTTGGTTCTGGAAAAACGGCTTTCTGCCCTAATAAAAAAACATTCGGTAGATTTTACCGTTATTAACGGAGAAAATGCCTGCGGCGGTTTTGGCCTTACCGAAGAAACGCTGGATCGTATTTTGGCAGCCGGCGCCGATGCAGTAACTGGCGGCAATCATATTTGGGAAAAAAGGGAATTCTGGCCGGTATTAGACAGCGATAAGCCGGTACTGCGTCCGGCAAATTATCCTGAAGCACCAGGCCGCGGTTTATTGCTCGTTAATAAAAATGGATTTTCTGTTTTTATAATAAACCTTCAGGGCCGGGAATTATTAAGCCCCATTGACTGTCCATTTAAAACATTTGATTTACTGGAAGAAACCATTAAAACACAATCTACAGACATACAGCCCATCATACTTGTAGATTTCCATGCCGAATCCATCGAAGAAAAAGAAGCTCTGGCATATTATTTGGACGGCCGGGTCAGCGTTATAATAGGAACTCATACCCATGTACAAACCGCCGATGAACGTATACTTCCCAAAGCTACTGCCTATATCAGCGATTTAGGAATGACCGGTGCAATGAATGGAATAATCGGCATGGATACAGAGATTTGTAAAAACCGTGCTTTTAGTCAGGTAACATACCGTATGGAGTGCGCTGTTCCGTTGAATGAAGAAGACTCTGCTATACAGGGAATAATTGCAGAATTAGATGATAGAGGCCGGGCAATAAGTATACAACGAATTAAGGTCTAATTAGGCCTTTTTTGACGAGGGTGCTACTAAAGCTTGAATTTCTTCATAAAAAACAACCTTGTTTCTGCCTGTTTCTTTAGCTTTATACAGCGCTTTATCTGCCATGTCAATTAGTTCTTCCAGAGTACAATCCGGCGTACTGGCAGCGACACCAATACTTACTGTTGCTGGAATTTTTATTAAATTATAAACACTTGGCTGTGCAGCGACAGATTCCCTGATACGTTCCGCCGCCTGAGAAGCTATTTTCTTTTTTGTTTCCGAGATTAATACAACAAACTCTTCTCCCCCATAGCGGGCAAGAAGGTCGTATGAACGCAGAGCATTCTTCATTACCAAAGCGGCGTTTTTAAGGACTTCGTCTCCTGCCAGGTGTCCATAGGTATCGTTAACCTTCTTAAAAAAGTCCAGGTCCAAAACCATAAGGTAACAGGGAACATTTGTACGCTGGGCTTTTTCCAGAGGTTTTTGTGCAATTTCCATAAAATGCCGCCGGTTATATAAGCCGGTTAAGGTATCGGTATAGGCAAACTTTTCCAGTTCCTCTGCCTTTATGGTAGTGGTATTTATCTTGTCCACAGCAAGATAAAGGTTTTTATTTAAATCGTTACGAATAAGGGAATTGGCCATTAAAAGAGCTATGGAAGAAAGCGTCGCTTCTTCTTCAACACCAAATATTTTTTCTTCTCTCCATTCATATCCAATAAAACCCCAAAGTAAATCTTTTAAGAAAATCGGGGTAATAAGCATGGCACCGATTCCGTTGGGAGTCATTTCCTGTATTTCCTGGGGCGCATCCTTAACAAGCATGTTATAGTTTTTGCCTTCGTTTAAGATTTGCTCAAGACCTGTCCAGGAATGCAGGGGAATATCTGTGGTAAAATCTTCTCCAAGGGTTAGATCCAAACCATCCACCCATTCATGGATTTCCGTGCAGCAAAGCGTCCCTTCTATGATATGATTTTTATTTATATATACCCGTGTTAGGCCTGCAGCACGGGCAGTAGTTTCCATACAGCTTTGAAAAGCTTTTTCAAATTCCGCATCATCTGCATTTAGCAGAATTTCGGTAATTTCAAAAATACACTTGTTTAACTGTTCTTTTTTATTTAATTCTTTGGTAATGCTATCAATCATTTCGTTGAATACATCCAGGGCACGGCCTTCGATAAGCTGAATGGTCCCCAGTACAACTTTTTTTCCTTGATTTAGATAACTCTTTCCCATTATCCGCATCCAGTAAGGGGTATGATCATTCTGGTTAATAATCCGGCACTCGGCCATTCCATTTTTTCCCGGATTGTTTTTAATATCCTTTATTAAATCCCTAAGCTCCTGTTGATCATCATCCTGAATCAGCTTTATCCAATCTTCCAGCTTAAATTTGTTTTCCCCGCTTAAACCTATACTTTCACTGCTTTTTTGATCCAGCTTAATTTTATTGTCTGCCAGTTCCCAAAGACCAAGACCATTGGCGTATATCACATCCATTAAAGCGAGAATACGGTTAGAAAAAAGTTCATCAGACTGCAAGTCCATCTCCTTCAAATACTAAAGTCAGCATACCTAAAGCATATTCCTATTGACAGGACTGCCAATCCAGATCCCTTCACCCAGAAAATCCACCCGTTTCCCGTCTATAAGGATCTGAACATCGTCAATATTGCTAAATTCTGTGGCAGTTAATACAATTTGCCTGCGCTGACCCGAATAACCCTCTACACCATAGCTGTTATATAAAAAATCTTCATTAAAATTAATATAAGCGGTATTTCCCCGTACAATAGCATTAATAATCCTGGCATTCTGCGGTATAAGAGAAATAAATCCCTGTCTTTCCTCCGCCTCAGAAGGCCCCCGGATTAAGGCTTCCAGGGTATCCCTAAGGGGTGTATTGCTGGCTGGAAGACTCCGTTTTACCTGGGTCCAGAGTATTGTCCCGGTATTATCGACCCTTAAGAGGTAGACTGTTCTTTCCTGTATAGAATTGCTGGAAGCTATGCTGGACGACGGTACGACAATATTTATTGCAATTTGTTCTGCATCTCCTCCAAATACAGCATTATTGCCTTGCGCCGCCGCATTCTGCCCTGCAAGTTCGTTCAAAATACCCGCCAAGTCAGGAAGCTCGTCTTGCTCCGCAATGCCGCCTTGCTCCGCAATGCCGCCTTGCTCTGCAATGCCGCCCTGCTCCGCTAGGCCGCTTTCAGCCAGTAAAACCGTGTCATTTAGGTCCGGAATCAGACCCTGTTCTTCTTCTGCGCTGATTTCCCCGCTATTACCAAACCGGTCAAGGATTCCGGCTCCTTTAATGGTATCCCTTATCCTTCCCAGATTTAGAGCAAAAAGCAGCGAGACACCAACAATAAAGGCTAACCAGAAAAATACCCAGCCCCTTTCGACAGGTTTTTTTCTTTTCTTTGCATGCATCAATGTTTAATAATAAGCGAATTTTGCCTGTTAGTCAACATTTACTCGGTATTGAGGAATGGGAAAAACCCCAGCCTGTTCTGTGAAACATATGGATTCCCGGGGATTTTTTCTCCAAGATCAAAAATATATACATTAAATCCGGACCTTCCATCCTCTCTGCCTGCCAAAAACAGATATTGCATGTTTGGCTGGAAATTAAAACGGAACAATATATTACTTCCTCTGTAAATAGTATTTCCCGAAGCACTGTCTACGTTCCATTCCAGCAAGGTATCGCCTGCCGGTATTTGTATCATGCCCGCAGAAGTCCCCCAGACTCTCCAGCTTACAGGGATTCCATTGTATCCAATTATTATCCCAGCATTAAGGGGAGATATCCACGCCGATCTTTCCAATGGTATGGAATCATCAACTATATGGTTTACTTTTGGCGTCATTGCACAGCCGGTAAAAACAGCAAGAAAAAGGATCCCTATTCCAAAAGATATTCCCAATTTGATTTTTTTCACAGCAATTCTCCTTTATTCAGCTAAAATAAGCGGCAAAACAGCCTGTTATGCGTTTTTTAAAAGCGATAGCCAACTGCCAGCCTGACAAGGGGGCCAAAACCAAGAATTGGTCTTCCTCCGCGTATTTCATCAGCTTGATCCCTGGAAGATTTACTTGGAATGCGGACATGTAACAAAGCAGAACCCCTTAGGAAGAGATTATTGGTCAGATTAAAATCAAGCCCCAGACCGCCCAGAACGCCAAATTGGCTAAAGTCCTTAACATCAGAAATATCATTACCGTCCGTGTCTTTACCGGAGAGGATAAAGTTGTAATTTATGCCAAAAAGCGGAAAAACGGTAATTGTTCCCATATCAAAGGGATATTTGACCATTATGCCTAAGCCAAGCTGCATGACAGTGCCTATTTCTTCAGTTTCCCTATAATCCTCTTCATTTTTACTGCCTTTTAGCTTTTCAACATATGTCAAGAAACCATAAGCAAAGCTTATATTTGCTTCTACAAAAGTTGCATCAAAAAAACCAAACCCCCCAAAACTTGTATTCTTTACAGTCTGGGTAAATGTTCCTTCCCAGTCTCTAAATGGATCCTCATACCCGTTTCGAAAACTCATATCAAAGAGCAAGCCGCCGCCAGCGCTCATGGGGGGAAGCTCTGCGAATGCTCCTAATGTAACAAACACCAGGAGCGCCAGGAAAAAAATACCTTTCTTCATACTATTTCTCCTTTGTAGAGGCTATATATGAATAATAAAGATTATGACTTTGATAGTCAACTGTTACATGAGTTTAATCGCCAGACATTCGGCATTTAAAAATGGAAAAAACCGTTTAAAATGATACGGATATTGCAACTGGAACAGACCAGTTGTAAATTTTATCTTTTGTATCCCTGGCGCCAAAAAGAAAGCCGGCATGGAAAGAGGTGGCGCCCCAATCCGTCGAAACGGTAAAATAAGGATTTATATGCCATCCATAACTGGCATTTCCTCCATCCGGTTTATTATATGTTATACCGCCATTAAGAAAAAATCGAAAGCTTTCGCCAAAATTAATGTAAGGCATAATATCAGCCAATACCACAATATCACCTTTTGTGTTTGTTGAAGTTCCGCTATTAGATTCCTCGTCCCAGCTTTCAGCAAAAAGTCCCATTACCCGGGTTTTTAAACCAAAATCATATCCTTGCCATGCGGCAGCAAATCCAACAGCTATTGGCGGGTTATAGGTAATTTTAGTATTAGTATCGGCATCTACTATATCACCATAACGCAGCTGATACCCTGCCCCAAAATCCAAAGATAAATTATCAAATGCATTAATACCCAGGTAGCCAAAAATGGATGCAGTGTTTGCACTAATAACCGGATTGGTGTCAGACCAGGGATCATCATCATTTTCTAAGATAAAGTCGTTACCCAGGTTGCCGGCATAGGTAATAGCCAGCCTGCCAATTCCGTCTATAAAATACGAAATTTGAGCATTGGTTTTTCCGTATATATCCCATGCCTTGTTCGTTGTTGACTTTGTCCCGGTAAAGAGATAGGTATCTCCAAAGAGGGGAATGCCAATTTCAATAGCTAAACCATCTGCAGGATAAAATGAAAAAACCGCACCCGGATCTCTAAATCCTTCGTAAAAAACCCTGTTATACTGGTTATTGCCACTATAATTTACCCAGCCCTGAAAAGCTGTTCCAGTATCACCTGCCCTTTGGTGGAACATCCAGAGTGCAACTCCTTCAACCGGGAAAAGTCCATAAGGTTCATAACCTATCAGCAATTGAAAATATTCTATAGGCTTCCACCAGGCATAGCCATATGCAGCAACGGGCATTCCATCTTCCATCGGATAACCGCTATTCATGCCGCCATATACATCGCCGCCGGTCATTTCCAGGCTGAATATGCCGCCAAAGTTGTTATCATCACTCGTGCCGCCAACGCTGAATCGAATCCTTCCAAACCCGCCACCGGCTAACACATCGTCCTGGTCTTCTCCATTGATTCCTTCAGCCAGGATTACGGTGCCATACATACTGACACTCCAGATAGTATCAAGTGCAAAAAGTCCCCCGCTTAATACAAGAGATAATAGAATGATACATACTTTTTTCTTCAAATCAGTAATCTCCTTATAGGTGATAATGTGAAAATTGTCTTTATCTGGCAAAAAATTAACTTTCAACCTTGCCCTTGCGGTTTTTCTTCATTAATTTGCGGGCAATTGCTTTCTTTTTCCGGTTTAGTATTGTGGAGGGCTTTTCGTAGTACTCCCGTTTTTTATATTCCCGGATGATGCCTTCTTTTTCCACCATCCGTTTAAAACGCTTAATGGCCTTTTCAAGCATCTCGCTATCGTCTACGACAATATGAGCCAAAAAATCTCACCTCCTTTCCTTACGGTCAGTGTGTTATGATTAGCCGGCAAAAACCAGCTCATTGGTTTAGTATAGCCAAAATTGCTTCTTTGTCAAGGATACGCTTGCCAATAAAAGCATCCGGATCAACATAGACCGTGGCTACCCGGATTTCAAAATGAAGATGAGCCCCTGTGGCAAAGCCTGTAGCTCCGGCTTCTCCCAGAAGCATTCCCATACGAACCAATTCCCCCTCACTTACTGCAATACTGTCAAGGTGATAATACAGTGAGTAAACACCCGGCATATGTTCTATTACTATAGAATTGCCGGTAACTATCCTGTTCATAGCCAGTACAACCCTGCCCGGCGCCGGGGCTGTAATAAGGGTTCCGGTAGGCGCCCGCCAGTCAATTCCTTCATGAACAGAGCTGCTGGTTCTGCCATCGGGATACCTGTATGTTCTTCTTAAACCAAAGGTACTGGTTTGAACAGAAGAAATTACCGGCCTGACAAAATTACCCAGGGTATAAATAACATCTCCCGTTCTTGCCCAGATAGCCCACATTTGTTCAGCCTGCTGTCTTCTTTCCGCGCTGGGTGTGGTAATTATATCTACCATGGAACTGGTTATATTAAAGGTCTGTGTGGTAAAGGTTCTTTCCTCTATGGTAAGCTCAAGGGTCTGTAAAACCCTGTTCCCCGCTTCAATGCGGAGAATTGCCCTGCCTCCGCCGGTACCGACAGGAACTGCCAAAACCGCAGTATGTACAGGTCCCCGTGTTGTAAACTCGCCAAGGCTAAAAAAAACAGCCCTGTTAATTTGTCTGTCTCCCATTACTAAAACCGCCTGCATGCGGTTGCCGCTCTGTGGTATGCCGGTCCCTGCAGCGGCCACAACAAAAGGGTCGCCAACCCTGGGGGTTCCCACCACTGCAGCTTTAAACTCACCCAGAACTCCATTCCATACCGCCGCATGACCCATCTGATCCTCTGCAGCAGAACTGGTTTGACATGAAACAGGCAGTACTACATTAAGCAGGATTAGAACAGTAAAGAGTATCCGGGCAAATCTACGGAGGGGTACAAGATTCATTGGTTTTATTTTAGCAAAAATGTACATATAGTTCGAGTACCGTCCAGCTTTGCTGTACCGTCCAGTAAAGCTGGACTAGAAAAAATGTCCTAAAATAGCAGGGATGGCAACAAAATTCCCCACTATCGCTCCAATGGAAGAAAGAAAAAACACCAATAAGCCGCGGGTTATTCGGTTGCGGTACAGCCCCTTTAAGCTGCCTATATCATCATTAATAGCCTCAGCATCTTCTACCCTGGGCTTACGCAAACTAACTTCAACAAGACCAGATAGTATTCCTATTCCTATAAAGGGATTTACTATGGTAAGCGGTGCTCCCAGGAAGGATACTATAATAGATAATGGATGACCCAGGGCAATTAATGCTCCAAGGGCTGCAAGCCCCCCTCTCCATATTAATAATTGAATTACCATGTGCAGGCTGGAAGCTGCCCCAAGATAATAAAAACCATAAGCAACCATAAAAACAATAATTGATGGAATAATCCAGGGTGATATACGGGAAAAAATTCCAGGCGGCGGAATTTTATTAAGAGGTTCAACATCGGTATCTGCCTGACCGGCAGCAATTTTATCCAGATAATTTTTAATTCCTTCCATATGACCTGCGCCCACAACAGCCAAAGATCGTTTGCCTTCGGCTGCCCAAATTTTTGCTGCCAGAAATTGATCCCGTTCATCAATAAGAGTTTCTTTTACCGTAGGCAGATATGATGCCAGCTCCTCCATCATTTTATCCAGCTCGCTGCTTTGTTTGAGGTTTTCTATCTCATCCTTGTTGAGTTTTTCTGTAGTAAAAGCGCTGGTTAAAAGCGAAGCAAGAAGTTTTGACTTATTCCACAAACCGCAGCTTGCCCAGGCCCTTCGCAGGGTAATCTGCACTTCTCTGTCGCACAAGGCATGGGGAATGCCAAGCTCTTTCGCTGTTTCCAGGGCAACTTTCATTTCCTGTCCGGGCTTAACTCCCAGTTCATTTCCCAGCCGCCGCTGAAACCCCGCCAGAACCAAATTGGCAATAAGCAAAAAGCCTTTACCATCCTTAAAGACCTTAGCCATGTCCAGCTTTTCCCAGACATTGCTGATCATTGCATCATAACGTCCTTGATCCAGTTCCACACAAACCATGTCGGGCTTTTCTTCGATAATTGCAGAACGCACTTCATCAATGCTATCCTGCGAAACATGAGCTGTGCCTATAAGAAAAATAGTCCTGTCACCGGTCTGTATAGTTATCCGGGTTTCTGAATCAATCACCGAAGCGCCAATCCCCGTTCTTCCAAGATCCATTCATTAAGCCGCCATTCATTTGATGTTCTAACATTTAAATCCCTTACCTGTAAAAAAAACCTATTTGCCAGGCTTGTATTTCCCCGAATATCGTGGTACTGCGCCAAATAAAAAAGCATCCTCGATTTAACAGCCGGGTCTCGTTCCCTGTCTATACGGTTACTGACATCCAAATCCCCGGCCTGATCCCGGAAAAGCCGCAATAAGCGGTGATCAACAGAATTTCGATCCAGCCTCCTCAGTACCTGGTCCATAAAAGGGCGTGCATCCTGAACTCTGGCACCGCGCAGCCAGTTGACTGCTGCCAAAAGAGCAAAGCTGCCTTCGTCCTCTCTGGAGTGATTCATTCGCACTGCCCTGTTATATGCTTCTACAAATGCATCTTTTGCCGCAAGCCATTCTCCCCGGCGCATTAAGTGTATCCCCAGTCCTTCGAAGGCAAAATAATATTCCGGATTAAGTCTGGTTAATGTTTGATAATCGGCCATAGCACGATCATGATCTTCCAACTCGTCTCTTAAACTGGCGCTGTATACATAGGCAGCAAAATTAGCCGGATCTATTGCTATAGCCCGTTCCAAATCTGCAAGGGCTTCTTCTCTCCGGCCCAAAAGCCGAAAGGCATCGGCCCTGTCAAAAATAATAAAATAATTCCCCGGTTCCAAAGCATTTGCTCTGTTTAAATCCGCTAATGCAGCATTATTTGAACCGGTAGCTTTATTAAGCCGTCCCCTTTCATGAACAGGTCTTGACCATTCCGGATACAATTCCACTGCCCTGTCCAGCAGAACCCTGGCATTTTGAGAATCACGGTTATGCCGGTATACCCAGGCCCTGCCCAAAAGGGCATCGCCGTCTTCCGGATCTGCAGCCAATGCCCTGTCAAAAAAGGCCCCTGCCTGCCTGGTATTATTATTGCGTATTAAAAAATTTCCCATGGAAACCAAAGCCTGAACATTATTTGGATCAAGCCTAAGCACCCGCTCCAAAGCGGCTCTCTGCTCCCTGTTCCTCCCCTGGGACTCTTCCACAGCGGCCAGTACCAGCAGCGCCGGGATATAATCCGGATAACTGTTAAGAATTTCGCCGGCAATAAGACCTGCATCCCTGCTTCTTCCGGCAGAAATTAACACCCCTGCCCTAAGAAGCTGAATTTCCATGTTTTCTGCATTTTCTTCTTCGATCATGTCGAATAGATCCAGAGCATTATCAAAATTCTCTTGGTCCAACAATTCAGAAATAGAAATGAGCAGAGTAATCGTTGTGTCTGTAAGCTGATCTTCTTCAATTGCAGGAGGAACAGCAAGTTCTGAGGGTTTTGAACCGCAGGAAAGAATGCCTAATAAAAGCCCTGCCAAAAGCAACAAGACCAGGTTTTTGTACCGCAAGTGCATAGTGAAAACAATTATAACATATAAACTTTTATTGTGAAACAGGCTGATAAATCCTAATTTGTCGAGCTATTGAATATACTTAATAATAACAGGAGGCGCATCTGTACCAATTCACCATGGAGGCGTGTATGCACTCCCACTCGGTTATTCCTGCTGCTCCAATGCTTATCCAACGCTTTTGTGCGTTTGCCCAGCAACTATTCGTTCTTTATTCTAACGCTGGGCAAGCCGACACAAAAGTCGGGGTCTTACCCCTTTTCCCGGCTTGTCGCAGAAAGTCATACCCGAGTGGGAGTACACACCCGCCCCCGTGGCAACCATTAGTACAATGCGCCTTCTGTTATCATCAATCATTCCAAAACCCGACAAATTAGGATTTCGAGATATTCCGCCTATGGCGGAAAGCATGAATAGACTAATATTACCGGGTAGTTTGCGACTATAAGTCGCATACAAAAAAAACCTTATCTGTCACTCTGAGTGTGCTACAAACATACCCGGAGACATGCTGGAAAAGGGGTGCGCCCGGGCACAGGCATGCCAAAAAAACTATGTGGAGTTCCTCACAAAAATAGACCAGCGGGTGCTGGTTACTGCTACGAAAAAATGCCCGACTACTAAAAATTGCAAAAATAAAAATGAAATAATATAAATAGAGGCACAATTTTATGTAGTCGGGAGGCTGTTTTTGTGAATTCTACACGCAGTTTTTTTGGCATGCCTGTGCCCGGGCGCACCCCTTTTGCAGCTGATTTTCGGGATATGTTATGGCACACTCAGAGTGACAAATTAGGATTTGTATTAATTCTTCACAATGACTGCATGAAACACCAGGGGAACATTGCCGGTATTGGCTATACTGTGAATTTCGCCGTTTCCCGTGATCATAACATCGCCTTCGGTCACCGGTTTTTCTGTACCGTTGTCGTTTACCACGCCGTTTCCTTTTAGGATAATGTAAAATTCCATATCCTCTGTATGGGAATGATTCCCAATGGAAGCCCCCGGCGGCAGGGTAATTTCTGCCAGCAGGTTTATATTTTTATGAACCGCTCCCTTTCCTTCGGCCAGATGCACAAAAGTCGCTATACCGCTTCCGTCGCGGGGTTTTTCCCGCTCCTCTGTTTTTAGTCCATTTCTATGACAAAGCATAAACCGCTCCTTTCCCAAAAAATCTTTCTTTAGTATACTATAAATAATGATACAAGTAAAAGAACACAATTCTAAAAAATGGGTTATGATATACCGAATTCTCTTAATTATTGCCGCAGTGTTAATACTTGTATTAATAATTGGAACCATTTACGGCTTATTAAAACGGGATAATACCGATTCGGCACCGCCAGCCCATGGCATAAGCGATGATGAAAATATTTTTTCCGGTATAGGAACCTTACGTATTCCCACAGCAGATCCGGAACCGGAAACATTAATTATTAATATAGCCTTTCCCTATAACAGAAACGACAGAGCCTTTTTCGAAGAACTGGCCTC
>Ga0099364_10004012_pt1 | contig 22428 bp, 15 predicted proteins | sample TergutTh196P3_FD_73070 | JGI IMG/M metagenome (GOLD analysis project Ga0099364, IMG submission 73070) | Microcerotermes parvus P3 segment gut microbial communities from Pointe-Noire, Republic of the Congo - Th196 P3 | ecosystem: Host-associated > Arthropoda: Insects > Digestive system > Gut ...
ATCGACAGACCGAAGTGCTTGTTCAATGCCGTAGCAATAGACAGTGCTCGTGGGCCGAGTTGGACTTTGGCGGCTCCTTGACCGCGCGAGGTTTGAAGAGGATGGGTGCTGTGCACTTCGCCGCACTTGGGACAATGACCTTCCCAGGTCACTAAGCGAATGACGCGTGGTTGGGCGGGAATGATTTCTTCGATGAATTGTTCGACGGGGCGGCAATCGCTCAGCTGTCCGCCGCATTGGGGACAGTCGTTGAGGGGTTGTTCGATTTCTTGGTCGATGTGTTCGGGTACGGGTCGGTGGGAGCCTTCGTGTCCAGGTTTTCGACCGGGTCGTTTTTTCTGACCGTTAGGAACTTTTTTATTTTCCCGGCGTCGAAAGGGAGCGGCTTGTCGTGCGTTTTTGCGTCGTTCTTGTTCGAGTTGTTCTTGCAATGTCGCAATGGTTTTTTCCAATTCCGCAATGTGTTGCAATAAGCCTTCGATGGTCTTCGGATAATCGTGCACGACACGTTTATAACGATTTCAGGAAAACGACGCAAGACAAAAATAGGCTAAACAGGTACAAAGCCCTAGGCTACAATACTCCGCCCTTTCAGGGCGGTGTGCCCTATAAGGGCAATGCCTATTAGCCTAGGGTTTTAACCCTAGGCGGAGCAAGGCTCAAACTCCTGCCTCCTGCCTCCTGCCTCCTGCCTCCTGCCTTCTAACTCCTTGTCGGCGCGATGGGAACTTCGTGCCTTCGTGAGAGGTTTAACAATATAAGATGCAGATAATCTATACTGTTTAAGAAACGATGTACTACTCACCGATTGCCGTTACATTACCGACATCAATGATGGACGAACCGACAAAAAGTCTGGCGGTGCCATTCTCAATCGTCACTTTTTCCACCTTGCCTGTTACCGACTCGCTTAACGTATTTACGCCCGTTACCGTTTTGCCGATCAAACTCGATGCCGTTGATAATGCCTGCCCCACTGTCAACGCCTCAATACTGGTCGTCAGCCGGTCACTGGACGTAATGGACCGCATTTGACTGATCTGTTGGAGCATTTCCGTGTTGCTCATCGGGTTCATCGGGTCTTGGTTTTCGAGTTCCGCCACCATCATTCTGATAAAGTCGCCCTGCGTTAATTCGTTCAGGCGGTCCGACGGCGCGGAATTTTGGCTGTAGGTTGCGCTGGGAGCGGTAAAGAAATCAATGGCAGACATGGCTTCAAATTGTAATCACGGGGAGATTTGATCAATGGGGAGAACGGAACATACGGACACGTTAGGCTACAAACAGGGACAAATTGTACTTTCTCCCTTTGCGTGATCGTTGCGTTCTTGGCGGTTAAAAACTGCGGATTGAACCGCAAAGTACACAAAGTGTCATTTCATGCCGCTCCCGGTACAGTAATAATCGGAAGACGCAGAATGACTCTCCTCTTTTTTTTCTGAATTTTCCGAAAATTCGGCATCATCGCTACAATCGTTACAACCGGAACATGCGCAAGAACCGGTGAAAACAGTAAAAAAGGTAGATGGGCTGTTGGACTTATGCCGATAAACAGGGTTGTACCGGTGAGACCGGGAGTATGGCGTGTGCCTGGACTGAAAACGACACTTTTGTTTTCAGAGAAAATTCAATGCAGGATACCATAAAGGACATCCCTTTTCGTTTAGGGCATCAGGTTGCCGTTGTCGGAGCGGTGTTGCTGCTCCTTGCATGCGGAGTGTGCGCCCAAGACGCACAGCGGCAAAGGGAATGTGAGGCGATTTTTGCTGCTGCCGTCCAAGCCGAGCAGCGGAATGATCTTATAGAAGCCGAACTCCGCTACGAAGAATGCCGGGAGTTCGCCCAGCGGCACCGCTTACCAAAAATGGAAGCGGCGGCACTTCACCGCCTTGCCGTCCTCAAAGCCCAAAGCAGGCGGTTTTCCGAAAGTGCCTCTTTTTTCCGGCGTGCCCTCGACATTGAGCCGAGAAATGCGGTGATTCTTCGCGACTTTGCACAACTCTTTGCTGACCGCCGAGATTATGCAGAGGCAGAAAGACTGCTTAAAAGAGCACTAGATGCTGACCCGCACAGTCCGCAGACCCTCTTGAACCTCGGTTTTACCATCATCAATTCCACGCAACGGGACGAACGGCACATCGAGGGATTACGTTACCTGAAATTAGCCGTCGGCGATGCCGAAGCCTACCGGGAACTAGCACGAATATACCGCTCCAAAGGGGATCATTACCGTGCGGAATTTGCAGAACGGAAGGCACAGGAAGCCGCCGCTGCCGGCAACATAGCGGCTCCGATTCACACGCCGCATCGTATCGAACGCGAGACATTCACTCCGCCCGCTATCACCAACCGTGTCCGTCAGGAAATTGCGGATGCGGAGGTTCGTGAAGCCATTGAACGGCAGTTCCAGCAAACCCAGCAAGACCAGTTGCACCAAGCCGTTACACCGCCGACCATAATACCGTCGGCGGCAACCTCATCGGCGGCAACGCCGCCTGTGGGGCAAAAGCCGCCTATACCGGCACCGGTCAGTCCGGTGTTCAGCGGGGCAGCCGCCATGCCGCCAGCTTTCGACACCGTTCCAGCCGTCAGGTCTCTGCAACATGCACCGCCGCAACCCGCAGCACCGCTGTTTAATTCGTTCACACCGCTAGTTCCGTCGCAGGGACCGCCCTTGCAAAGTTCGGCACCTTCACCTGTCCGTTCACTGAACCTACAAGCAACCGCCACCCCCAATCAAACACCATCAACGGTACGGACAATACCAAGTCTCCCTGTGCGCACACCGGCGATTCCCTCATCGAGTCCCGTCAAACGGCTGACTCCCATTCCCGCCGCAAATCTTCCCTCTACCGACAGCATTCCCACCACAAATAACAGTGTTGCAACGCCGCAGCCCAGCCAAAATCCAACACCGGCGGAACCGAAACCAATCCCATTGCCGTCAGCCGCCCCCTCACCGTCCGCCGCTCCACCGACGAATCCGCCGGATACGGATGGTCCGCGCCGGCAACAGAACACTCCCTCCATTCGCGTGTTGCCCAGTGGAACACTCACAACGGGACACACGAACGCCGTCCCGGACAATCCGCGTCAGCAACATCCTCCCAGAGGTGAACCAATCCTTCCTGCCACTGCTGCTGATTCTGCCCCAACGTCATTGACTCCTCTTGCTGCAACGGGAACGGTCAGAAGACTTCCCAGCCTAGAGCAAGGCAATACGCCGGAGAGTTTGGAAGCGGTTCCGACAGAAGAGGAAGCTCTGCCGTTGATAAGGTTTCAAGGCGTATCGGTTTCCAAATCTGCCCGGTCTTCAGAGGGAGTCTCTCCCCCTCCATCGAACTCACCGCACGAACGCGATGTCGGTGTCTTGGAGTCTCCGACCGCCGTCATCACCCGCCGCGGATTACTGAGAAACAAAAACACTTCACCGGATACCCTGTCGCCGGAAAACGTTTATTACTACGTTGCTAATTTACGTTCCGAACGGTCGAATTCAGAGTCGAATTCAGGAATGTCCCATTCTGCCGCGTCGAGTGCAGCAATGTCAAACGCAGCAGTACCGAATCCGGCAACACTGAATGGGACAATATCGAATCGGGCAATCCCGGAAACCGTCCCCGGAAACCGCCAATTTGTTTCAGCCCATGCTCCGAGAATGCTGCAATTTGCGGTTTCCAATCCGCCTCCCCTCACTCACGCAGAAAACCCTGTCACTGTCTCGTCTGTGCCTGCTGAAGCAAGAAGGGACGAGCCGCAAGTACCGGCTTCGCAAACTCCGTTTTTCGCCATCCGGGCACCCGCCGCGCCGCCGGTGGTTGCCGAAACGCGAAGAACCGAACCGCAAACGCCGGCTGCACAAACTCCGCTGCCGGTCGTTCCCATACCCGAAGAAGCACAAGCACCGCTGATAATTGCCGAAGTGAGAAGAGCCGAGCCGCAAGTAACACTATCACCTGCACCGGTAATGGCAATGAGCACGCCTGTTGAAACTGCTCTATCCGCCGCGCCGCCGGTGGTTGCCGAAACGCGAAGAGCCGAACCGCAATTGCCGGCTACACAAACTCCGCTGCCGGTCGTTCCCATACCCGAAGAAGTACAAGCACCGCTGATAATTGCCGAAGCGAGAAAAGCCGAGCCGCAAGTAACGCTATCACCTGCGCCGGTAATGGCAATGATCACGCCTGTTGAAACCGCTCTGCCCGCCGCGCCGCCGGTGGTTGCCGAAGTAAGAAGAGCCGAACCGCAATTGCCGACTGCACAAACTCCGCTGCCGGTCGTTCCCATGCCCGAAGAAGCACAAGCACCGCTGATAATTGCCGAAGTGAGAAGAGCCGAACCGCAATTACCGGCTACACAAACTCCACTGCCGGTCGTTCCCATACCCGAAGAAGCACAAGCACCGCTGATAATTGCCGAAGCGAGAAAAGCCGAGCCGCAAGTAACGCTATCACCTGTACCGGTAATGGCAATGATCACGCCTGTTGAAACCGCTCTGCCCGCCGCGCCGCCGATGCTTGCCGAAGTGAGAAAAGCCGAACCGCAATTGCCGGTTGCACAAACTCCGCTGCCGGTCGTTCCCACGCCCGAAGAAGCACAAGTACCGCAGATAATTGCCGAAGCAAGAAAAGCCGAGCCGCAAGTAACACTATCACCTGCGCCGGTAATGGCAATGATTACACCTGTTGAAACCGCTCTGCCCGCCGCGCCGCCGGTGGTTGCCGAAACGCGAAGAACCGAACCGCAAACGCCGGTTTCATTCAGCCCGCCGTCAGTAGCCGCTCTGCCCGCCGCGCCGCCGGTGGTTGCCGAAGTGAGAAGAGCCGAACCGCAATTGCCGGCTGTACAAACTCCGTTGCCGGTCATTCCCATGCCCGAAGAAGCACGGGCACCGCAGATAATTGCCGAAGCGAGAAAAGCCGAACTGCAATTGCCGAGCACACGACCTCCATTGTCCACTGCGACCACATCCACCGCGCCGCCAGTGGTTGCCGAAGTGAGAAGAACCGAACCGCAAACACCGGTTTCATTCAGCCCGCCATCAGTAGCCGTCCTGTCCGCCGCGCCGTCGGTGGTTGCCGAAACGCGAAGAGCCGAGCTGCAATTGCCGAGCACACGACCTCCATTGTCCACTGCGACCACATCCGCCGCGCCGCCGGTGGTTGCCGAAGTGAGAAGGACTGAACCGCAAACACCGGTTTCATTCAGCCCGCCATCAGTAGCCGTCCTGCCCGCCGCGCCGTCGGTGGTTGCCGAAACGCGAAGAGCCGAACTGCAACTGCCGAGCACACGACCTCCATTGTCCACTGCGACCACATCCACCGCGCCGCCGGTGGTTGCCGAAGTGAGAAGAGCCGAACCGCAATTGCTGGCTACACAAACTCCGCTGCCAGTCGTTCCCATGCCCGAAGAAGCACAAGCACCGCTGGTAATTGCCGAAGCGAGAAAAGCCGAGCCGCAAATAACACTATCACCTGCACCGGTAATGGCAATGAACACGCCTGTTGAAACCGCTCTGCCCGCCGCGCCGCCGATGCTTGCCGAAGTGAGAAGAGCCGAACCGCAAACGCCGGTTTCATTCAGCCCGCCATCAGTAGCCGCCACATCCACCGCACCGCCGGTGGTTGCCGAAACGCGAAGAGCCGAGCTGCAATTGCCGAGCACACGACCTCCATTGTCCACTGCGACCACATCCACTGCACCGCCGATGGTTGCCGAAGCGAGAAAAGCCGAGCCGCAAGTAACACCATCACCTGCGCCGGTAATGGCAATGATTACACCTGTTGAAACCGCTCTGCCCGCCGTGCCGCCGGTGGTTGCCGAAGTGAGAAGAGCCGAACCGCAATTGCCGGCTGCACAAACTCCGCTGCCGGTCGTTCCTATGCCCGAAGAAGCACAAGTACCGCCGGTGGTTGCCGAAGCGAGAAAAGCCGAGCCGCAAGTAACGCTATCACCTGCGCCGGTAATGGCAATGATCACGCCTGTTGAAACCGCTCTGCCCGCCGTGCCGCCGGTGGTTGCCGAAACGAGAAGAACCGAACCGCTAATACTGAGCACACGACCTCCATTGTCCACTACGACTGTACCCGCCGCGCCGCCGATGGTTGTCGAAGTGAGAAGAGCCGGACCGCAATCGCCGGTTGCTTCCTTTCCTGAAAGAGACCACCCAAAACCGCTTTCGGCTTCCGAAGGACCCGTCGGATTTGCTTCGACCCGCCAATCGGCGCAACCTGTCGCGGCATCAGAAGAGTCGCTGCCAGGATTTGCACGCAGTAGAAGATAGTGCACCGTGTCTTCAATAATAGAGATGATGTTTCTCATGCCGAAATGCACCCAATCTGTACTTTGCGCACTTTTTGTAACCCATTGCGCACTTTGCGGTTAAATCCGAATACTATTTTAAACGCAAGGGGCGCAAAGAATGTATTTTTGGAGCCTCCCTTTGATAAGTACGATTCCCATACCAATTCTCAATTTGCCTACAAAATCTTTACGCACCCGTTATATGCACCCAGTCCGTCGACACGTTTGCCTAATGGTAGGTTGCCGACCGCCGGGCGGCAACGTGCGGTACTCCGCACTTGGGAGGCGAGCACGCCATGCCCCGCGTTTTCCAGTGCTCGTCGGCAGTCGCCGACGCAACCGCCCGGCGGTCGGTTGCCTACCTTGGCTGCCGCAATTGCAAACGTGTCGACGGGCTGTATATGCACCCAGCCAGCCCTGTGAACCCTCTAACCAAAACGGGTAAATCCGTTATAATGGGAGCGGGTCGTTACTTTTACCGAACGCTATGCCGAAGACTTCACGCAAAACAATTCCCGCTGCCGATACCGTTGCTTCTGCCGCCCCCGCTGTCCCAGCCTCGCAGATGAGCGGTGCCGATATTTTGATTCAATCCCTCATCCATGCGGGTGTTACCGATATTTTTGCCTATCCCGGCGGGTTTAGTATTCCTTTGCATCAAGCGATGACCCGCTATCGGGATAAACTCCGCGTTATTTTGCCCCGGCAGGAACAAGGCGGCGGTTTTGCCGCACAGGGGTATGCCCGCTCGACCGGAAGAATTGGTGTGTGTATGACCACCAGCGGTCCCGGTGCGACTAACCTTGTTACCACTATTGCCGATGCGAAACTTGACAGTGTGCCGATGCTGGCAATCACGGGACAGGTCGGTATTCCCGCTATCGGGAGCGATGCGTTTCAGGAAACCCCGATGATCGAAATCTGCCGGGGAATCACGAAGCATCACTACCTGATCACCGATGTCGAAAGTGTTGCCCGAATTGTTCGGGAAGCCATTCATATCGCGACGACCGGTCGTCCCGGTCCGGTGCTGATTGATATTCCGCGTAATATCCAAGTTGCCCAGTGCATCCCTGATTTTAACGCCGAGATGGACTTGCCCGGCTATCCTGACCCCAAGGCGATGCTGGAACCGGCGGAGAATGAGTTGGAAGCGGTTGCCGAGGCGGTTAAGAAGGCGAAGTGTCCCGTACTTTATGTCGGCGGGGGGATTATTTCTTCGGAATCTTCTGCCGAACTGCGGAAGTTTGCCGAAAAAACGCAGATTCCCGTTACCACTACCATGATGGCACTCTCGGCGTTTCCCCGTGACCACGATCTGGCACTCGGAATGCCCGGAATGCACGGCACTGCTTATGCAAATCATGCCATCCACGATTGCGATCTCCTCTTGGCATTCGGCGTGCGTTTCGATGACCGGGTAACGGGTAAGGTTTCGGAGTTTGCCAAACATGCAACGATTGTTCATGTCGATATTGACCAGTCGGAAATCAATAAGGTCAAACAAGCGGACATCGCGGTCGTTGCGGATGTTAAAGCGGTGTTACAGGGCTTGCTCAAAAAGTTGAGTGCACACCAACCGGTACCGGAAATCGAACAGTGGCACAAGAAGATCGAGCAGTGGAAGCAGGACATGCCGATGGACTCCTTCAATGTGGGGGGCGGTTTGGACTCCCCCATCATCACGCCGCAGTATGCGATCAGTGAATTGTGGAAAGCAACGAAGGACAGGGAGACCATTATCACCACCGGCGTGGGGCAGCACCAGATGTGGACGACACAGTTCTATCGGTTTGCAACGCCGCGGACGTGGATTTCCAGTGCCGGCTTGGGAACGATGGGTTTTGGACTTCCTTCCGCCATGGGTGCGAAGGTTGCCAATCCCGACAAATTGGTGGTTGTCGTGGACGGCGACGGCAGTTTCCAGATGAACATTCAAGAGATGGCGACGTGCCATTGTGAAAAGATTCCGATCAAGGTCTTGATACTAAACAATCAGCACCTGGGAATGGTGATGCAATGGGAAGACCGCTTCTTCAAATCCAACCGTGCCAACACTTATTTGGGACCGGTTGACCATCCTGAAACCTACGGCAAAGGCACCGGCATTGGACCAGAAACGCGTTATCCTGACTATGTAACGATCGCCAAGGGCTACGGTTGGGGCGCGTTGCACGTCTCGGAGAAAGCGGAACTGCCGGGAGCAATCCGGCAGATGATAGACGCACCGGGATCATTTTTGCTGGACGTGGTGATCCCGTACCAGGAACACGTGCTGCCGATGATTCCAGCCGGGGCAACATTGCAAGATATGATCCGGCGTTAAAATTAAGATAGGGTGCCGCACACGGCATGAAACCTTTGCGCACTTTGCGGTTAGAAAAAGAATTGAACCATAAAAACTACCTACTACATTGTGCCTAAATGATGCAGATTATATTTCGCACGAAGGACACAAATGGATTTATGGGTATTGGGATTTATGGGTATTCGAGATTCTTTGTGCTCTTTGTGCCTTTGTGCGAGGAAAAATTGGAAGCAAAATCGGAAAACAAATAACCAATGCCCTTTAAGGCGGAATGTACTACAACGTTGCCATGAGAACAATCACTACCCTCGTAATCCTTCTTTTCACAGCGTCGCCGCTCTACGCAGAACTCGTCGCTCCCAATAACTCCCAGCGTTTGGAAAACTATCGAACATCTTGGATCGGCAATTCTTATGGCGGACTAAACCCGGAAACCGGCAAAGGGCAATGGGTGCAGCAAGACATTGCCGCCCTCTGTGTAACACCGGACGGCACCGTCTATACCAACGTTCCTTGGGAAGAAGGCGGCGGCAACTGTATGATGTACAAAGACGGCGAAATGCTCGGTCATTCCCGCTACACCCACGGCTGGGGATTCAACGGCGGAAAAGCCGTTGCCGTGAACGATAAATACGTCTTCATCGCCCTCATGGGAAACAACGAAGGGGGCGGACTCGTTGATCCCGATACGTGGTCCCCCAAAGGTTTTGACTGGTACGGTGTTTCCCGGCGGTTGCGAAGTGATTTTACCCAAGGTGCCCCCTTTGAACATGGCAAGGGAGGCAAAGGGGACACACTGCCAAAGTCCTTTTTGGTCATCAACGAGGTTTCTAACGAACAGGGAAGGAACGCCATTGATGGTCCCGGTGCGATCACTGGTCTCTGGGCAGACAATGAGCGGCTTTACGTTGCCAATCCGCTGGAGAATCGAATCGAAATCTACGATACGGAAACGATGCGGAAAATCGAAGAGTGGTCGCTCCCCGACAAATTCAGGAATAAAATGGGAGCGATTGCGATGAATCCCGATGGGAATCTTTGGATACTCATACATCAACCCTGGTCAAGCCCTATGAATGACCGATTCGTCGTGTTCAATAATGATGGCGAAGTCGGACATTTTTCGATTACAATTACAATGGGACGTGTCATGTTTCCCGCTCTTATGACCCTTCAACCATCTGCTTTTTGTTTCGACAATAAGGGGCGGCTTTTTGTTGCAGATTCTGGCACGCTTCATACAGTCCACATTTTTGAAAAGGAAGGTGAAACATACACTCACACCTTTCCTACAAGAGAAGAGGCGTTGCATTCGGTGATCGGACTGCCCGGCGGAGGCGGGAACATGAATTATAGTGATTTGATGTTTTCGAGCATCACCGCTATCGGTTGCGATGCCGAGGGAAATGTTTACATCGCTTCGAATAGGGCGACGAACGGCGGCGGTGTGATTCTTGAATCCTACGCACAGACCACTGAACCAATTATTGTGGATTCTCATACTAACACTCAAGGTTTTTGGAAACTGAATTGGCGGCTCTTTGGACTCTGTTTTATCGACTGTGCAACACTTGATCCCGATGATGAAACCATTGTTTATACGAAAGAGGAACGTTTCAAAATCGACTGGTCGAAGGAACCGGGCAAGGAGTGGTCATTCCTCGGTAGTACGGCATCACGTCCCAGTGCGAATTTAAAAACTCTCGTGACTCCCGATGGTCGCAATACTCTCCCCTTTTTCCGTGACCCTCGTCTGAACATCGGTGACTCGGCTGGGGTTTGGGTACGCAATCTTGACGGCAAAAAACTCCTTTTCGTTGGCGATATGAGTGCTGTACGATTGCAGGTTTATGAATTCAACTTTGACAGGATGTGGTATATTCGTCCATCGGTTCTCTTTTCGCCGGTACATTACAGAAATCGAGACGGCAGCGAGCCGACCAATTGGATGCCCGGTCAACCAGCGAGGGGAGAATGGATTTGGACAAACTCGTCTTCAGACCTTGGAGGAGGAGAACTCAAGATGAATCGGGCAGAATTTTTATCGCAAGAACCGGAGGTACGCGGTATTGAGGGTTGGTGGGTCGATGTGAATGGGGATATTTGGCAAACAACACTCGACAAGGGGCTGCGTCGATTCCGGTATCAAGGTTCCAAAGAACTTCGAGGTGTTGGTGTTGTTGGATGGGATGGCAATCCGACTTGGAACTTCGAGAACATGGACTCTTTCTCTCATCCGAAGGAATTCAATCAGGTAAAGCGTATCCGTTACTATCCCGAAACGGACACGTTGTATCTCGGCGGTTGTGCGACGGTGGACGGCAAAGAACACAAGAATCAGCATTGGAAGCCGATGGGACCTGTGATTGCCCGGTATGATAATTTTCTCAAAGGGGAAAATCCCGGTGCGACCGAAGGCAAATTGAAGTGGAGAGTTGTATTGCCGTATGTCGTGGGTTCAAGCGGACATGAGTCGTGCGAGCCGATGGGCTTTGACGTTGCCGGTGATTATATTTTCGTACCTTATACGGGAGCGTCTCGTGTGTCTGGCTTCAAGACGGGACATGTCGAAGTGTTGCGTGCCGACGATGCTTCTGCTGTGGGCTGGATGGAACCTTGCCCGCAGACGGTCGGCGAAATCGGCTTGCAGGATATTCGTGAATGTCTTTCTGCTCACCGTCTCAAGAGCGGCGAGTACGTGATTTTTCTCGAAGATGATTATAAGGCAAAGGTTGTGATGTACCGGTGGATGCCGTGAAGGGTTGTAAGCGGTCATCAAGTCATCAAGCAACGCACACCCGCCTAGTACATTCTGCCTTAAATGGCATTGATTATTTGTTTTCCAATTTTGCCCCGCACAAAGGCACAAAGAGCACAAAGAATTTCGAATACCCATAAATCCCTTTGTGTCCTTCGTGCCTTTGTGCGCAACATAATCTATCTCATTTAAGGTGTCCTAGGGTTGAAACCCTGGGCTAACCGCAAAGGACGCATAAGGGCAAACGGTCGGTCATATGTCTCCCGGTTTATGGTACAGCCGAGACGACCAGATTTATTTCCAGAGCATAAAAAGAGTGCCGGCAACAATCAAAAGTCCGCCGACAACCACTTGCCACGAAACGGTTTCTCCCAGAATGATAAACGCCAAAATAATTGTCAAGGCAACGCTCAATTTGTCGATGGGTGCCACGCGTGAAACAGGACCGATTTGAATGGCATAAAAATAAAACATCCAAGACAGCCCTGTGGCGATACCGGAAAGAATCAAAAAAGTCCAATTTTTAGCGGTCAATAATTTTATCTCCGACAGGGATACAGTCGCAAAAACAATTCCCCACACCAGAACAAGAATGACGGCAGTACGAATGCCCGTTGCCAAGTTTGAATCAATTCCTTCGATGCCGATTTTCGCCAAAATTGCCGTAAGTGCCGCAAACAGAGCCGCAAGCAATGCACAAATTTTCCACATAGCAAACTCCATCCGGCTATTATATCACTCAACGTTGATACAGAGAACAGGGATACTGTAAACGGGGGTGTGTAAAAATTTAGTGGGAGTTTACCTTCGCCAAAGGTGCGCAACACGCCCCGTTGCCTAGGGTTGAAACCCTAGGCGGGTGCTTTTTGGGAAACGACCAGATTGATTTCGGTCAGTTTATCGACCCGGTCGAACTGCTTGGCAACTTCGGGAGCGTGCGTGACCAAAATGAGAGCGACCTCTTCCTCTTGGCAGGTATTCCGCAACATATCAATCACCTGCTGCTGGTTGCCCACATCGACGTTTGCCGTCGGTTCGTCCGCCAGCACCAGTTTCGGCTTATTTGCCAACGCCCTCGCCACCGAAACCCGCTGCTGTTCCCCCACGGAAAGTTGTGCCGGTTTGTGGTGCAAACGGTGTCCCAGTCCGACTTTGTCCAGCAGGTCTTTCGCCCGGTTCTTATCGCTCCGTGAACTGGCAAAGGTCATCCCGATCATCACATTTTCCAAAGCCGTAAAACCTTGCAAGAGGTTGAATGTTTGAAAGACATATCCGATTCGCCGTGCCCGGAACTGATCCCGCTCCGCTTCGGTCAGGATGGGAGTGTCCCAGCCGTCGATGAGGACATGTCCTGATGTGGGACGCAGAATACCGGCAATAATGTGAAGCAATGTCGTTTTACCGCAACCGCTTGCCCCGACAACGACGACTTGCTCACCGGCATCGACCGCCCATTTGGGAATATCCAAAATCGGCAAACCTTCACCGTCAGGAAGAAGATATGATTTTTTTAAGTTTTTAATTTCGAGCATAACCATCAACACAAAAATGCCCTTGCGACGGATATAGGATACTCTATGCGGGGGATATGTCAACAGTGTGCTGTAAACGTCCTTCCGCAAGGGTGTGTCCACGTTTCATGGGTATTTTCGTCCTGTAAGGACGGCGCATCACAGCCTAGGGCTTCAGCCCTAGGACAAGGAACGCTCCCCGTTCACCAGCCGCCCTGAAAGGGCAAGGCAGCACACGCCTTCGCGCCTAGGGTTAAAACCCTAGGCTATTACGCCCTGCCCTTGCAGGGCATTCACGAGAATAGAAATCACCCAATAAAGTTGGACACACCCCTTCCGCAAACATGTTTTCCGGTAGTGCAGCATTGCAACAGTTTGTTGCAAAAACCTCATTTAGGGAACAAACCTCTAAAATAGATTCTTTGCGCCCCTTGCACAATCTTTGCGTCCCTTGCGGTTAAAAAAAGAACTTAACCGCAAGGTTCGCAAAGGTGCGTTTTCATGCCGTTTTCGTCAGAGAAAATTGCCCTTGTAACAACGGGCAATAAAAACTATAATTCGGGAGGATTCTTTCTTGTCAGACTGTGATGAGTTTTGCCTCAATTTGAAGTTTCCGAAGTCCCTATATGAAACGACGCGACTTTGTCAAAACAGGAATCACCACAACGCTCGGCTTGGGTGCCGGACTGACGATGCTCCAGGCGGCGGGGAACGACGGCACGGCACCCGGAGGACGGACACCTGATCCCAGTCAAATGCCCCCGACAGTTCCGGTGACTCCTCTTGCACCGGCTACATCAACCACGCCCGTGCCGCCGACATCCACACTCACGGCACCGCCCATCAATCCCAACCAAGTGCATGACCCTAACGGTTATGTTTTTCTGCCGAGACGCAACCACATCCCCGTGCCGGCAACGGAGCGGGCGGTGCTTATGTCCCTCAATACCGAACAGCGGGATATTGAGGGAAATATCCTCCGGGACGCGGAGGGGCATCCGATCATGGTGCCCGTCAGGGAAGGAATGAATGTCTTCAAAGGGCAGGTACTCGGAAACTTTGATGACCGCGAACTTCACAGTATCCTGCGGATCAATCAGGCGCAGTTAGATGTCGCCATCGCTGAGCGGAATAAAGAGATCGAGGTAGAAGTTGCCGCACGCAGTGTACAGGTCGCGATGGCGGATCTGCAACGGATGGAAGCCGCCGACCGGCAACATGCGAGAGTGTTTAGTGCGACCGAGATAGAACGGGCAAGACTGGTGGTCGAGCAAGCCAGAGCCAATTTGGCGTTGCAGCAATATACTATTGATGAAATTAAAACACGCGAGGTCGTTGTCCGGGAAAGTGAATTGGAGCGGACGAAAGTCCAGATCGAACTTCGGAAATTGGTCGCTCCGATTGACGGAATGATTGTCAAAGTCAATGCCGCCGAAGGGGAATGGAAGCGGGAAGGAGACCCGATTTTAGAAATTATGCAACTGGAAACCGTGTGGATACGGGCAAGAGTCAATGCGGGCATGTATGCCATCAGCGACTTGGACGGCAAGCGGGCAACGGTTCAAGCCCGCCTGCCCAATGGCAGCGTGGAGACCTTTCAGGGAGCGGTCGTTTTTTGCGATCCGACCATTATCGCGGGAAACCAATACGAGGTTTATGCCGAGATACAGAACCGCCGCATCGGAAATTATTGGCTCCTCCAACCCGGTCGCGACGGTCTGAATGTGGTGATACAATTGTAGTATGCCGTAAGCGGCATGCCGTTGTACTTTGCAATTTAACCGCTGCAATTTAACCGCAAAAAACGCAGGGGCAATTTCATGCTCTTTACGGCACATATCGCCCTTTACAGCATATACCGCTGCCCGGCTTCATTTTGTTTTGCCTCTTCACCCCATCCCCAGTTTTTGCTCTATGGCGCGGATTTTTTCTATCCGCCGCTCATGTCGTCCGCCGTCGAACGGTGTATGAAGCCAGATATGAACAATTTGAAGAACCTGATCCTCGCTCAGCGTGTCATTCGCAATACAAAGGATATTCAGATCATTGTGCCGGCGGCAAAACTCTGCGGAAAGTTCGTCAATGATTGGTGCCGCCCGGACTTTTGAAAATTTGTTTGCGGTGATACACATTCCAATCCCAGAGCCGCAAATCAAAATACCGCGGTTTGCCCCCCCGGTACTGACACACCGGGCAACCATTGCCGCAATGTCTGGATAATCCGTAGGCTGCTGCTCATCAAGGGCTGGTCCCACCTCACTAATGAAGTGCCCAGCCTGCCGCAGGAGTTCTGCAAGTTTGATTCGGACAGGAACACCGTGATGATCGCTTCCGATAGCGATTTTTAAGGACATAAACGACAAAATTCCACAAGACCACGGAGATTATACCAAAAAGAACAGATTCAAAAAGAGAGACCGTAATGATGGTATGCCATAGACCAGTCCGGCGGCAAGTTTGAAGGAACCTCTAAAAATCATTTTTAAATTTTGACTGATGCCGAAACGCACCCAATCTGCACTTTGCGCACCTCGCGTAACCATTTGCGTACTTTGCGGTTAAATCCGAACTATTTTAACCGCAAGGGGCGCAAAGATTGTGCAAAGAACGCAATGAATCTAATTTTTAGAGGTTCCCTTAAATGTCCATTCCTTCCCGTTTATGGTATAGTACGTGGTGAGTCTACATTTCTCCAACCCCGTTTCAATCCCATGAAAACATTCACACGCCTTTTATTCTGTTTCTTTTTCCTGTCCGTCGGTAAAGCCGCCGCTCAGGAGACTTTCGCCCCGCTCATTTCGGAAAACTGCGTTGCCTTTGTGCATGTCGATTTCCGAAAAGTCGAACTCGACAACGTCAAAGCCTTTCTCCAAAAGACTGGGGAAGACCTTATCACAACGCTCGGTTTCGACGGACAATCGTTCAACGCAACGTCCCGCGAACTTGCCGTCGAATTGGAAAAACTCGACCTTCTCGTCCGACCGACCTTTGAGACCATTACAAAGGAACTCGGTATTCGGGAATTGGCAATCATTGTCGATATGAGTCTGCTCGAACAAGGACTTCCCCCGCTTATTGCCGTACCTTGGAAGAACAAGACGGACAAAGATATTGAAACATTCTTTACAGCATTAGCCGTGACGTGGGGGGGAGAACCTCCTGCTGATTTAGAGGCAACAAACTTCGTGAGAGTCGAAGACTTTCTACTTCTTGTACCGGGTATGTGGGGACAAAGGGAACTTGTCACCGATTGGGCAAAGCAAATCGTCCCCGTTACGGAATCGCCGATTTTCGATGCTTTACAAAGCGTTGCCGGTGCAGAAGTGAAGTTTACCGTTGCCATGACGGAACCGGTGCGGACAATGATCCGCAGTGCTCCGCTGCCGCCGGATGTGCCTGCCGAAGTGCGGAATTTCCTGCTCTTTGCGGCACCGCGAATCGACTGGGCAAGTGCTTCTGTCTCATTGGCGGACATTCTCGGCACCGAAAAACCGGAGAATACCGGCGTACTGATGACCGTCAAAATGGCAAGACCGACCGATGCCCGAATGATTCACGGTATGTTGGAAAACCTGATAGAATTCGGTGTCAATGCAGGCAGATTTGCCATGGAAATGCAGGATGCGGAATTCCAAATCCCGCCGCTTGCGTGGCAATTTGCCAAAGGTTTTTTGCGGACGCTGCTGCCCGATGTTGAGGGGGATAAACTCATCTTCCGCATTAAGGCAAATGTCGGCGGTTCCACACAGGTTGTCCTCGGCACCGCCGGGGTGGCGGCGGCTCTTCTTATACCGGCAGTTCAAGCAGCGCGGGAAGCGGCGAGGCGGGCGCAGTGTTCGAATAACATCAAGCAAATCATGCTGGCGATTCATAATTATCATGATACGCACGGTACGTTACCGCCGCTTTATACAGTGGACGCAAACGGCAAGCCGCTGCACAGTTGGCGGGTTTTGATTTTGCCCTATTTGGAGCAAACCGCGGTGTACAACGGCATCCGTCTCGATGAACCCTGGAACAGTCCGCACAATCAGGCGTTTCATCATGTCCGTATTCCGGCGTATGATTGTCGGAGCAATCCCAGCGGAGGATGCTGTTATTCTGCCATTGCCGGTGAGGGTTTGGCTCCCAATACGAGGGCAAATTCCCGCGGCGAACACACTTTTGCGAGAATCACCGACGGCACGAGCAACACGATTGCCATTGTGGAGGTTCGGGAGCCGTTCCCCTGGATGGATCCGACTGCCGACATTGATTTGGCGGAATTGTTAAAGGGAATCAACGCACCGGAAGGTCGTACCGGCGGTTTTCATCCTGCCGGGATGAATGTCGGCTTTTTCGATGGTGTGGTACGTTTTATCCCGCAGACGATTGATTTGCAAGTCCTTCGGGCATTGGCAACTCCTGCCGGCGGTGAGAATGTTAGTTTGTGATATTTAGAGCGAATTTCGATTTGCTCTGAACAAAAAACCGTCATTCCGGCGTAAGCCGGAATCTGCACCAAGATTTTACCACAAGGAGCACAAAGAATATACAAGTCAATGTCCACGTTCACCCAACCCCGCATCGCCGTCCTGCTCCCCTGCTATAACGAAGCCGCCGGCATCGCCCAAGTCATTGCCGCCTTCAAAAAAACACTTCCGGCGGCGGAGATTTATGTTTACGACAACAACTCCACCGATGGCACCGCCGAAGTTGCCCGAAATGCCGGTGCCATCGTCCGGCATGAACCCCGTCGGGGAAAGGGAAACGTCGTCCGCCGGATGTTTAGCGATGTTGAAGCGGATATTTACGTAATGGCGGACGGCGATGAAACGTATGATGCCGCCATTGCCCCGGAACTTGTTCATAAACTTGCCTGCGAAAACCTTGATATGGTTGTCGGCAGCCGGATTGCCGCCGATGACGGTTCTTATAGACCGGGACACCGATTCGGTAACCGGATGCTGACCGGACTTGTAAAATATCTTTTCGGCTGCGGCTTTGAGGATATGCTCTCCGGCTATCGGGTGATGTCCCGGCGGTTTGTTAAATCCTTTCCGGTTCACTCGCACGGTTTTGAAATTGAAACGGAGATGTCGGTGCATGCCTTGCAACTTCGATTGCCCGTTGCCGAAGTGCCGACGAAGTATGGGGTGCGTCCTGATGATTCGCCGAGTAAGTTGCGGACTTATCGGGATGGTTTTCGGATTCTTTTTATGATTGTTGGTTTGCTGACGACGGAGCGTCCCCGTCTGTTCTTTGGTCTGCTTGCGCTGCTCTTGATGTTGCTTTCGTTCGGATTGGCAATGCCTGTTTTTTGCGATTATTTTTCGACGGGGGAGGTTAAGCGGTTTCCGACGGCGTTTCTCTGTTTGGGGCTGGTGCTGCTGTCGGTGCAGGTTTTGGTATTCGGTTTTTTGCTTCATGCGGTGAGGTGCGGGCGGGTCGAGGTGAAGCGGTTGGTCTATTTGGGGCAGAAAGGGGCTGGCAGTACCTGTGCTGTGCCGTAAGCAAGGTGGAATTGGGCTTTGCGTCCTTGCGGTGAATTTTTTAACCGCAAAGACGCAAAGAAGCGCAAGGGACGCAAAGAAAAGTGTCCCCAAAGGGCAAAAGTGTCCCCAGAAATCCGCAGTAAAGAGTGATAATACCTTGTCGTAAAACGAGTTGCGGGGATTTTCAGGAATTTTGAAAAAAACCTTCAATTTTCTCAAAATATGTATTGACTATTTTCTCGGATGTGGTAAGATGCACCGCACGGGTTTCGGGGGTGTTTCGAAACTCGACCAACCTAAACCTTTAATAAGGAGACCAAGTCATGAAAACTTATGCTTTGTCCGTGCTTTATGTGTTCAGTGTTGCCCTTGCCGTTGGAATCGGGATGGCACAGGTAGGGAAGGAAGAGGTGGCATCTATTGGGGGTGATGTAAAACCTGATTGCGGAATATATGTAGATAGTTCTCCCTGCGATGCGGGGATAGGACCCATCTATCAATGTGCGGGCAAGACCGCTAGGACGGTGCATCCCGATCAATTTCCGAAGAATACACATTCTGCTGTCGAGGATACATCGATCGAGCCTAAGCAGTGCGTGTTTGATGATAAAGATTGCAGTCAAGAATATCCACACCTTACGATAAACCATCAAGCCTGCGAGACAGTGTACGGGGTAAGTCATTAGCGGTTGATTTGGGCATGCTGGTTTGATGCGGGGTGTTTAACAAACAAGCGGTTTTAATAAGGTAAGATCAAACAACCTCGTCGCTGGTGCTTCTTGTTTGAAATTGTCGGTTTTCTGCGGGTTACTTTGCGGTACACGGATGGTTTGTCTTTTGATCAGATAAACGATGATGTTTTGGAATCAGAAAGACTAGTGGTGTTTCCGGCTTGATATTGCACGAATAATCCGCCTGTTTTGCTGAAAATCAAGGATTCTAATAAATGCAGCACCAAGCCGGAAACACCACTAGGTGTGGATGCGGTGGTTCACCAATTTTTCAAGGGGCAAAAGATGTGGCAAAAGATGTTCAGAATCGAAGATTTAGGAGTGCTATGTTGGCAATGCAGACGAGTTGTGGGCAATTTTTTTAGTCTGGGACGTTTTGCGAATCAACTTAGAGTGAGAGTCTCTATTTTTTCTTTGGGTGTTTTCTTTCTCCAGGCTACACAAGTTTTGTTCGGTTCAGAGCCGAATATTGAGTCGGTACTGAAAAAATATGAAGAGGGCTTGAATACAATTCGTTCCGTTCGCATACATTCGTCGAATGACACGAGTGCTTCTCCAGAACACTCAACTTTTGCGTTTCAAGGTGGAAACTCTTTGTATCGGAGGACAACTGCTAATCAAAATATGGAGATGTTGTGTACGGAACATCTCCTTGTTACAGTTATCGAAATCTTTGACGAGAATATGCGAAGAGACTATCAGATATTTGTGGATGAGGTGCCCCTTGATTCCCCAGAGTATCAAGACGTTCTTTTGAGGTCTTCTTGCCTCTATTCCGCTTGTTTATTTGGGAAGTTGCAGTACGAGTTGTTAGGAACGAAGTCGATTGTGGATGTTTTGCGTCGATGTACACCATCAATGACCGAAGTAAACATAGACGGAAAAAGAATGTTTGAAATGTGGGGACACAAAGATGGAGTTACAATATCAGCGAGTTTTATTCTGAACGATTATGCAACTCTTTACGCTTTTCGATACGATATTGACGAAACAGCAAAAGGTGGTAACTTCGCTTCTTTTGATTATTGTCCTGAAGATTTCACCAAGTATGGCAACTTGTTGTTGCCCCATATCTATCAGTATAATTATTCGATATTGACGATCAGCTATGAGTATGATAAAGACATGCGGCTCCAGCCAGGAAAAGTAACGAGAAAGCCTTCACGTCTTCACCGGGAACAAATTGAAAGCATAGAGATTAACCCTGATATTCCACAGTCTTTTTTTCGCATTTCGTTTGATATTCCTAATGGAACTCCTGTTTTTGACAGACGTGCTCCTCATATCGAGTACATCTGGTTCAACGGCAAAATCGTCCCGCGCACCGACGAAGTGATGCTCGCCATTGCCCGCGGCGGGCACAAATTCATGCCCGGTCCCGACAGTTCCCGCTTCTGGATGCTCGCATTCAGTTTTCTCTTCATTGCACTTGGTTTGGGTAAAATGGTGTACAACATCATTCAAAGAAACAAGAGAGGAGGGGCATGAGAATCATTGCAATGAAAGCCGGGAGCGCAGGCGATAGCCGGAGCGACCGGATTGTTCGGCGGGTTAATCCGCTTACTGCGCTGCGCTCCATTCCCGGCTTTCATGTGGTGCTGTTTTGTGTTGCCGTATGTTTCCTGTTCTGTTCTTTCTGTTGGGCAGAAGAGACAACCCAGCCTGAGGCGAAACCGCTCCTGCCCGACTTAAAGGAAATCGTCGTTTCTGGTCCCTATTGCGGAATTTATTCACTCATTGCCATCCTTGATACCTTTGGTATTCATCCCAACGATGTAGAACTTCTCGTCCCTGAATTCGTCGGTTCCTTTCAAGGCAGCAGCAATAAAGAACTGGAAAGTGCCGCCGAAAAATATGGACTGCATGCCAAAACCTACTCCGGTCTCACTTGGCGGGAACTTCAAGCGTCGAAGTCGCCGATGATTTTGCATTTTCGCAGTACTTCTGCCAGCAGTGATTTTAACCACTGGGTTGCCTATCTCGGTGTTGACGGCGGTAAGGCACGAATCATAGATTTACCCCACCGGATGACGACCATTCCCTTTGCCGAATTGCTTGCAAAATGGGACGGTATCGCGATTGAAATTTCTCAAGAACCTATCAAAGGGGACGTTTTGGCGGCTTCTTACCAGAATTATCTCTCCGCTATCCTGTTGCTCCTCGGCGGCTTGTTTGTGGTGAAGATGTTTTTTTGGAGTCCAGACAAGGAGGCATTTTACGTACCAACCATTTTTCCGAAAGTCAAACGTGCCGCCACTCAATCGGCAGTATTACTCGGCATACTTTTCGTATCGGGTATCCTGTATCACGCGTTTTCACCGATAGGTTTTTTGACAAATCCCAGTGCTGTTGCAGAAGTTACAAGACGTTACTATTCCGTTGATGTGCCGGAAATTAACCTTGCCGAGATGGAACGCGTCGTCGCCGAGGAAACGATTCCGATGTTTGATTCCCGGTTTTTGCGGGACTACAATCGCGGCACCATTCCCGGAGCGGTAGCCCTTCCCATCAATTCCAGTCTGACGGAAAGGCAACAGATACTCGGCTCTACACCGAAGTCGCAGCGGATAGTCGTTTTTTGTCAGAGCAGTGCTTGCGGTTATGCCGACGAAGTCGCCCAGTTTTTGAAATTCAACGGTTACGAAAATGTCGTCCTCTATCGGGGTGGCTACCGGGAGTGGAGCAGGAAACATGAGACCGAAGAGTAGATTTATACAATTCAAAACTTCATTCGATGCCATTGCTACTTGGATGCTTGGTGTCTCGTTTTTGATTGCGGGCTTCCCGCATTGGTCGAACTCGTACTATTTCCTCGGTTCGATTTACGCCTACAAATTGGTGGAGCCGGGCGTGGGGCAAATTATGGCAATGAGCATGCCTGTTATCCAGTTAGTTTTGGCGTTATGCTTTTTGACCAGAGTATTCCTTGACGCTTCGCATGTTGCCACGTTATGCCTATTGGTGAGTTTCGCAACCGTTCAAACCTCTGCGTGGGTTCGTGATCTCGACATTTCCTGCGGCTGCTTTGGACCACAGAATTCTACCCCCATCGGCTGGTTTTCGCTCTCACTGGTCTATGGCTTGTTGATACTTTCATTGGCACGTAATGCAATGTTTGTATTTTCACAATCGGCAAAACCGCCCGACGATATATGTTAAAAACGGCATGAAATGGGACTTGACATCTCTTGCGGTGATTTTTTTTAACCGCAAGGACGCGAAGAAGCGCAAGGGACGCAGGGTAGCAGGGTACAATTTGCATACCGTTCATGTTTCCCCTTTGTGTTTTTGTGGTAAAATAACCACTATGAATGAAAACTCACCCCGTTTCGGCTTCGCCCAA
>Ga0099364_10004013_pt1 | contig 22428 bp, 22 predicted proteins | sample TergutTh196P3_FD_73070 | JGI IMG/M metagenome (GOLD analysis project Ga0099364, IMG submission 73070) | Microcerotermes parvus P3 segment gut microbial communities from Pointe-Noire, Republic of the Congo - Th196 P3 | ecosystem: Host-associated > Arthropoda: Insects > Digestive system > Gut ...
ATGGCTTGTGTAATATCCTTCTTCAGGCGCATTGAAATCGGTATGGAACTGCGCCTTCATCCTTGAGAGAGGTCTTTCCTGCTCGATGTTAGCTGGCGAGTATAACAGTAGTTGCTTGCGATTACCGAGAAAATCTATATTCTTTGTTGACGCAATCTGTATAAAATCTTTGAAATCCTCAATAACCTCCAATTGCATCCTGCCGAAATAGCCGAAGCAAGTGATCGCACGATTCGCTGTTTCCTCATAACTTATCGGATTTCCGGAACTTAAATAATGCTTAAGCAAACAAAGTATATAGCCCTTCATATCCGTTTTCTCCCTACAGCATGTCATTGCCTATTATATAGTATTGCATAAAAAAGAAACTGTCCTGGCTTTGCCTTGATAGTTCCTGTTTTTGTATACCTCAATACATATTAATACTGTTGATGTTACTCTATGCGCCCTGAAGATTGCGTTTCATTAAGAATTGTGTTATAGATCCCAACGCTGGAGGTATATCCACCTTTTCTGTCGAGCCTAATGTTGGTCTCATCTACATCATAAAACGAATTGTGTTTAATCAGGTTTTTCGGTTCCTTTCGCTTGGGAAGTTCCAATTGTTGTTTATCTAGTTCCAGAGATTCGATTACCAAAAATTTCATCAATCCATCATTCCTTTCAAGGCAGCTTACGTTTTACAAGCATATAAGCGCCATACTTTATAGCTGAGTATATATCCATCTTTTGATTAGCCATAGTATCATTAAAAAAAGGCTCTGTCAATTCCCCGCACAGCGCGCACGCATTTATTCGTTTATACCATTTCCATGGGGCTTTGTCAAGGTTGGTAATATATTCCACGATTGACTGTAACACACCCCGGAAGCTTTACGCGTATGCGGTAAAGCTTCCGGGGTGTTGTTTTGCTTTTGATCCTAAATAAGCGCTTCCCTCTTTGTTGCTTTTTTCTGCCGGATCCGGCGCCGCCTTCTTATTTCTTAATATACTGCTTGAATAGTCTGGTAAAAGGCGTCTTAATGTTCATCAGCTTGACGGCGTTGCCGCCCAGGATCAGGTTGAGATCGTCCTGGGGAATATTCAAGCGACCTATTTCTCTCAGAGCCCATCCGAAGATGTCGATTTGATGGGCGGGCAAGCCGATATTGATATTCTGGTCGCAGAAGGTCTCCGGGGGGCAGCCGGGCATCCAGGATTGGGGAGTGGAAGCCGCGCCCCAGTCCGTACCCCAGAGCAGCTTCTCACAGCCGATGTTGGGATCCTTCAGGGGCCTCTCATATAATTCGGCCCACCACTGGCCGCACTCCAGATAGAGGTTATGGTGGCTGCGGGCTACCGCCAGGCATTGCTCGTAGATATCGGTTCGATAACCGCTGCCTTCAATACCCGCATGCTGCAGGATAATGGGAACGTCCGGATAAGCGGCCGCGACTTCGCCGGACAGGAAAGGGTTGGAATGGTCGTGTTCGAAATGGCCCTGTCTGGCTGCTGATTGGGAAGCGCCTGCGTAACCGGCAGGGAAGCCGCAGTGATAGGTCACCAGGACCTTGTATTTCTTTGCCAGTTCCATAACCTGACAGATCTCTTCAAAGCGTTCGGACCATCCGCCGGGGCAGACCCTGTGCGAACCGGGCATCCCTTCCCCTATGCCGACATACATCCCCGTGTCGAGTTCCCGCTCCAGCTCCTCGATGGCGGCTTTAATCGTCCATTCTTCCGTTCCTTCGTTGTTCTTCCTCCGGGTCTCGACATCCAGAACGAACGCAACGAAGCGGTCCGGATCCCTCTTCACGATTTCCTTGTCGATGGTATTGGTCATGGCAAATGCAGGCTGAATCACGCATACGTCGATACCATATTTATCCATGTGATACAACAGCCTGTCGGCATTGGCGTAGGTATCGACCGTGTGCATGCCGGAGCTGAGCGCGGAGAATTCCGAAGCTACATCCCTGGATTGCAGCCTGAAAGCATGTCTTTGTGCGTGAACATGTGTGTCAACAACAAAAATACCCCTTCCCAAACCCATTTCTTTTCCTCCTCATCATGATTTGTTTCTTTTCTCGATGGACTGTATTACACATTTTCATTCTTATAGTAACAAATAAAGGTGATTTGCACAACCTGAACAATCCTCCTTTCCGGTATAACGAGTTGGGTCTGTGATTGACGCCCTCCTAGTTTCAAGGGGCTTTCAGGTTTCATCGCTGTTTCTACCATAACATGGAATCCTTCCTCTCAAGAAAAAGAAGGGCAATTCTTTGCATGCCCATCGCGTCTCCTTGATTTCATTAGGTTTTCGCAGGTATGCCCTCCACAGAAAAGAAAAACACAGACATTTTTCGTCAACCTATTGACCTTCAAGCGCTTGAACCATTTACAATCAATATAGTGAATTTGTCAAGCGGCGTAATACGAAGGAAAAGCCGCTATCAACATAAGGAGGAACGATTCAAATGGAAAACGTTTTTAAAAAAGAAGCCAAACACGCCGATTTCTCCTGGGAGAATCTCGGTGATATCAAAACAGGGCGAGGCGACCTGGGAGAGGAAATGCCGGTGCTGGTCTACCGTCTGATGCAATATACGATGCTGGACGTGCTGAGCAAGGCCCATAGCATGGATACGGCGAACGAGTATTTTCGCCAAGCCGGATTTTTGGCAGGCGTCGAATTTTCCAAACATGCTTTAGATAAGAGCCTGGACTTCAACGCCTTTGTCGCCAATCTGCAAAATGCGCTGGAGGATTTAAAAATCGGGATTCTGCGCATGGAAGCTTTTAATCCGGATACCGGAGATATTGTACTCACGGTCGGACAAGACCTGGATTGCAGCGGGCTGCCAATCACGAACGAAAACGTATGCGTCTATGATGAAGGCTTTATTGCCGGAATCCTTGAAGACTATACCGGTAAGAAATATGACGTCCGGGAAGTGGATTGCTGGGCTAACGGCGACAGGGTCTGCCGCTTCAGCGGAACAATAAAGGCGTAGCTGTGTAACGGAATGAATCCCGTTACTTTAGCGGGATTCATTCCGACGCATCCGGTATGATGACCGGGATATCGTTTACTTTTTACAGGAGGGCAATGGTATGGATGCTGTTGCGGAAACCTTATTTGAATATTTACGGAATGTGATCTACGATCCTGAACACGCATCGTTGGATCTGACGAAACTGCCGGAAAGCTTCCAGGATTTCGGCAAAGGGCTTAGCTATTTCGCGAATTGCGTTATGGAAACCAAGTCCTTGGCTTTGGCCTTGTCCAAAGGCGATCTGAGCGGAAAAGTGCCATCCCCGGACAACGAGATAGCTTCCCCGCTGAAATCCTTGCACGCGTCGCTGCGGCATTTGACCTGGCAGACACAGCAAGTCGCAAACGGCGACTACCAGCAGCGCGTGAAATTCATGGGGGACTTTGCCCAAGCATTCAATATGATGGCCCAACAACTGGAGGAACGGAAGAAAAAGAATACCCGCGAGAAATCTAAACTTCAGCAATACATCGATCTGCTCCTTCTTAACACACCGAACATCATTCTGGTGCTGGACACACAGGGGAAAGCAGTTCTGGCCAGTGAAACCTACAAGCAATGCAGCGGTATGCTTTCCGAGGAAGCGCTGCAGGGCAAGACTTTCCGGGAACTGTTTTCCCCTATAGCCTCAGAAGAATTTCTGCAATGTTTAGAATCCCTGTTTCGCGAAGTGACTGCCGGCGGACAGATGGCGACCACGGAACAAAACCTGGACTTCGGTCAGGGCGAAGGAGAAAGAAGCTATTTCATCGACATGGCTTCTATGCATTGCGAAAATGGGAAAGCGATGGGCGCGGTGGTTGTTTTTCATGATATGACAGACATCATACTGGCTCGGCGGGATGCGGAACGCGCTTGTGAAATCGCGGAGCAGTCAACCCGCGCGAAATCAGAGTTCCTTGCGATGATGAGTCATGAAATGCGCACGCCCATGAACGCCATCATCGGCATGACCTCGATCGGAAAGAACGCGCAGGATATGGAAAAGAAGGACTATGCGTTTCAGAAAATCCAGGATGCTTCGACCCATCTGCTGGGCGTCATCAACGATATCCTGGACATGTCCAAAATCGAAGCGGATAAATTTGAACTGTCCGACAGCGCGTTTTCCTTTGAAGCCATGCTGGATCATGTCGTCAATCTCATCCAGTATCAAGTGTCTGAAAAGAAGCAAAACTTCGTTGTGGACGTCGACCAGGGCATCCCCCCCCATGTGGTCGCGGATGAACAGCATTTGAAGCAAGTGATCATGAACCTCCTCTCCAACGCCGTGAAATTTACGCCTGTCGAGGGTAAGGTCACGCTGACAGTCAAAAAGCTGGATGAAGCGGACGGCTTCTGTACCATCCACTTTCGCGTTACAGATACCGGAATTGGGATATCCGATGAGCAGAAGGAATGCCTGTTTCAACCCTTTGTGCAAGCGGACGGAAGTATTTCCCGGAAATTTGGCGGTACCGGCCTTGGTTTGTCCATCTCCAAACGGATTATTGAAAAAATGGGCGGGTCGATCCAGGTAGAATCCGAGATTGACAAGGGCGCGTCCTTTTTCTTCGATGTCAAGCTGGAGATATCCCCGGATACTGTCTGCAATCCGGCGTCGGAAACACAGGTTTCAGACAATCTATTCAAAGGAAAACACATGCTTATCGCGGAGGATGTGGACGTGAACCGGGAGATTATCGCGGCGCTCCTTGAGGATACCGGTGTGGCCATCACGTTTGCCGTCAACGGAGAGGAGGCAGTGGACAAATATATTTCCGACGCGCAGGCATATGACCTGATCCTAATGGACATACAAATGCCGCAGATGGACGGCTATGAAGCGACGAAGCGCATACGGGCCTCCGGTTTGCCGGGCGCCGGCAGTATCCCCATCCTCGCCATGACCGCCAATGTTTTTCGCGAAGATATTGAGCGCTGTCTTAGCGCCGGCATGAACGGACACTTGGGAAAACCCGTTGACGTCAACGAAGTAATCGAGAAATGCAGCCAATGGATCCGATAGGCGTCCAGCCGGGATTCTGCGGTGGGTATAAGCGCCCGCTGCGGCAGGTTTCGTTTCATGCAACAGGAGGAAAAACCATGGAGCAGCAGGTACGGATTGCGAATTACCTTGATGAAAAAAAAGAATTGTCTCTGATGCAGCAGATTTGCTCAACACTCCTCTCTTTCGCCAAAAAGATGGAGAAACAGGACGGAAGAAAGACGCCGGCTCTGAGCCTAAGGCAGTTTCTGATTCTGTTGACTATACAGCATACGCCCCCTGGCGAGGCGTCGATGGTCGGTATCGCAAGAAAGCTGGGTACGACCAAGCAGAATATCAATCAAATGATTCCTGTCTTGGAGAAAAAAGGCTTTCTGGCCAGAAGTTCCAGCGAGAGGACTAGAAAAGGCGTAACCCTACAGGTAACCGATTCCGGGATGAACGCTTTAAAGGAATATGCAGAAACCGGTACAGCCCTTATGGCCGCCATTTTCAACAGTTTCAGCGTAGAGGAAATGGAGACGCTCCTGCATCTGCTGCAAAAGCTCCATCGCTACGACGGCGAGGATTATGCAGGCTTCGAAAATGATATTCTGCATCTGTTTGAAAGGGAATACGCGGACATGGTGAGCGTCATACTGGAAAGGTACAAGGACGGCAAAACGCCGTCTCCGGCGGAAACAGAAGAGGTAAGCGGCTAATCCACACGAAAGCAGGAAGCGCCGCGCGGAAGAGTCAGTTACCGCCAAACCAAGACGCCGCCTGTTGCATATTCTCGATAACCGGCACGCCAAAAGGACAGCGTTCCTCGCAACTGCCGCAAGCGATACAGTCGCTTCCTTTCCGGGAAAGGGAAGCGTAGCGGGAAACCAGCGTCGGCGGGATATGCGCAGGATCCAGACGGGCGATATCCAGGCATTGGTTAATCGTAGCGACGTCGATCTCCGCCGGACAGGGCTGGCAATGGCCGCAATAAACGCAGCTTCCCCGGAAGTCGTTGCGGATGGCGCTGAGGATCGCGCTGTAGTCTTTCTGCGCGTCGTCGAGCCTGAAGTAGGCCATCGCTTCCTCCACTTCCGCCGCCGTCTGGCAGCCCGTCAGCACACTGGCGACAGATGGCCTGGACAGGGCGTAGTGGATGCACTGGGCCACAGAAAGCGGCGCGGCAAAGGGCGTTTGTTCCGCAGAAAGTAACTTACCGGCGCCAAGGGCTTTCATGACGGTAATGCCGATCTGCTTCTGAGAACAAAGCTTGTACAGTTCCGCCCGCTTGGGATCTATGCCTTTGAAGAGTTCCGGCGCAAAGCCTTTATCAAAATGCTTGAGCGTATACTCTTCAGAGGGGAGCATGTCGAAAGCCGGATTGACGCTGAACAGCATGAGCTCCGGCAAGCCTGTGTTGATCACCCGGACAGCCGTCTCCGGATTATGCGAGCTGAAGCCGATATGCCCGATAGAACCTTTGCTTTTTAAACCCGCCACATAGTCGGCGAAGCCGGTTTCAAATATACTCTGATAATCCTTTTCCGAATCTACAAAAAACATCATGCCGAAGTCGATATAGCCGCCGAAGATACGCAGGATATCTTCGAAATATCTCTGTATCGTAGGCAAATCCCGGCTGATATCATACTGCTGGTTGACGTCCGTGGAACCGATATGTCCCTGTATCATGACGTCGCCGCGCCTGCTCCCCAGCGCGCTTGCGATATTCTCCCGGATCTCTTTGCCCGGCATAAAGACGTCCAGGATATTGACGCCGTGGGACAGGGCGGCGTCGATGGTTTCTTTGACCTGTGCATAGGGTTTGTGATCCAGATGTTCACAGCCAAGCCCGATCACGCTGACTTGCCTGCCTGTATTCCCAAGCTCTCTGTATTCCATGGATAACGCTCCTTCCTCGATGGTTCCCGGATTCATATATTGATGTAAGTATCCACGAGTATCTTCAGGCCGATCAGTACCAGAACGATCCCGCCGATACGCGCGGCGACAGATTGATATCTTGCGCCGAATACACTGCCGACTTTGACGCCAGCCATGGAAATCACAAGCGTGGTCACACCGATCAATACGACAGCCGGCAGTACGCTGACCCGAAGAAAGGCAAAAGAAACGCCCACTGCCAGAGCGTCGATGCTCGTAGCGAAAGCGAGGGGAATCATATACGAGAATCGCAAATCGCTCTCTGCGCCGGGCGTTTCACAAAGAGAATCCTCATTGTCGGAGGCATTCTCATTTTTCATGCTCTCCAGGATCATTTTGCCGCCGAGGAAAGCAAGGAGGCCGAATGCGATCCAGTGGTCATAGGCGGCAACAATTTCAGCAAATAACGAACCCGCCATGTAGCCAATTGCCGGCATGCCTGCCTGAAACAGGCCGAAATACAAGCCAACGGTCAGACTCATTCTCAGGGAAGCATGACGGGCGCTGAGGCCAATACATATAGCCACAGCAAAAGCGTCCATGGACAGCCCTACGGCAATCAGGAATAATTCGATAAAACTCATATGCCGGCCTTCTGTATGCTTCGTTTATTCCTTAACAACTTGATCACAGACACGATAATGCCGACTATACAAATGCCGGAGGAGATCAGAAACGCGTTGCGCATACCAAATATGAAGGCGTCTTCCATGCCGCTTCCCTGCACATAACCGGTGACGCGATAACCGAGTACGCTGCTCATCCCGCCGTATAGAACCACCGTACTAAAGGAGACGCCGGCAGTCCAGCCGACATTCCGTATAGCCTGGCTAGCGGAGCCGCCAATGCCCAGTTTGTCAGGGGGAATGCTGGACATGATCAGCGCATTATTGGGCGCCTGAAAAAGCGCGTTGCCGAAATTGATGACGCTGAGATACAGGACCATGATGATGACGGGGGAGCTTTTTGTCAGGGTCGACATCAGCAGCAAACCGCCACAGTTCAGAAATTGCCCGACCAGCGCCAGTTTTTCACCGCCGATCCTGTCGCTTAATATCCCGCTGAGGGGCGTAACCAGGATCACGATAATCGGCGATATAGACATATACATCCCAGCTATATTGACAGGGGTATTCAGCACGCCTTGCATATAAAAAGGGATGACGATGCTGAAACAGGAATTCGAAAGGCCCAGGATGAGAGAAGTCAGGATATTGACCGAATACAGCGGGTTTTTAAACAGGTTGAGGTCGAGCAGCGGCGCTTTGCTCTTTTTCTGTACGATAAAGAAGGCGGTGAAGGCGACGACAGATAAGCCCAAACCCGAAAGGATAACGAGGCTCGTATATCCCGCATTGTAGCCCTCCTGCAGGGAATACAGAAGGGGAACGATCGCCACCGCGTATAAAATCGCGCCCGGATAGTCCACTTTTTCTTTCTTTTCGGGTGTATCTCTGGGAAAATACTTGATACCCAAAATGATGGCCAGAATGGCGATGGGTACTTTCAACAGGAAGATATAGCGCCAGTCCATATAGGCTACGATAAGGCCGCCTACCGTAGGTCCAGCCAGGCTTCCCAGGGATATGGCGCCGCCGTATATGCCCAAAGCCCTTCCGCGCTGATTTTGGGGAAACACCATCGCGATAATGCCCTGGCTGTTGGCCATGGTGCAACTGGCGCCGATTGCCTGTATGACCCGGGCGATTACGAGGGTCTCCAGGGAATTTGCCATCCCGCTGACTAAGGAGCTTGCGGCATAGATGGCGATGCCGATCAGGTAGAATTTCGTCTTGCCGATGATATCGCCAAGCCTGCCGAAGGAAAGGACTGTCGTCGACGTGGTGATCATGTAAGAACTGACGATCCAGATGATCGCACCGGAGGACACGCCGAGGTTTTGGCTTATGGAAGGAAGCGCGATATTCAGCATGCTGCCGTCGAGACCGTCCATGATCATTTTAATGACGATAACCGTAAGAACGAGCCATTTTTCTTTTTCTGTGAGCGCTTGATTGTCTTTTTTCATCGTTCGCTATTTCTCTTTTCTCTTCTTTTCTCTTCTTTTCTCTTCTTTTCTTCAATCCGGTTTCCTATTACGCCAACAGGTCGAATGGGGCTCTACATTCGCAGAGCCAGTACTCCGCACTAGCCGTCGGGGATCACCTCGATCTGGCACATTTTCATCGTGAGCAAAGCGGCCCTGTGGCTTTCTTCGGTCACCCCCGCGCAGCAGGAGGCGTCGACGCTGATCCGGGTTTCCGGCAGTCTCGCTTTGAGAATGAGGGCGTTGGAGACGACGCAGATATCCGTGCATACGCCGCAAAGCTCGATTGCCTCATACGCGCCGGCAGCGACTTGATCCGCCAGCTCCAGGGAACCAAAGCAGGGTTTGTCCAGCACGATGCAGCCGTCGGTTTGCAACGCGCCTGCTATGCGGTGCCCTTCCGTACCGACAATACAATGCGGAACCGGGAGATAGCGTCCCTCTTGAGACGAAAGATAGGCGGCGTCATGGCTATCCCGCGTAAACAGGATAGCGTCGCCATTTTTTCTGTATTCCCCGATCTTCTCCGCCACTTTCGGCAAAATTTGTACCGCCTGCGGCGTGCCGAGGCTTCCGGTAAGGAAGTCATTCTGCATGTCGACGACGATCAGCAATTTCTTCATTTGTGCGACTCCTTTCCTTTCCCTAAGTTGAATCGGTTCGACATCTTAGTCGAATTCAGGCTACCCATTGTATCCCCATCGTCAGAAGCAGGAAAGCCAGGGCGGATATCAAGAGGCTGTAGAGCAGGCAGGGGATCGCGGCGGACAGGATGAGCTGTCCTTCTTTGCCCCCGGCGCCTGTGGTCGCCGCTACCGCTACTACGCTATTGACGCAGATCATGCTGCCGACTGCGCCGCCGATAAACTGCTGCGCGCAGATCAATACGGTAGGAAGCCCCACATAAAGGGCAGTATCGAACTGGAGCCGGGCGAACATCACGTTGGATACCGTATTCGATCCAGCGATAAAGGCGCCAAAGGCTCCCACCAGCGGCGCGATCAGGGGATAAGCGCCGCCGAAGGCCGCACCCAGGCTTTGGGCGACGATGGTGGTCATGCTCTCCATCCCGGAAGCGTTGATCTGGGTATTGGTCATAATTTGCACAAGGGCGACCCCGCCCGCCAGCGCAATGCAGGCATTGGTCACCTGACCAAAAGTCCGCTTCACGATGCTGCTGACCTCCCGGCCCTTAATGCGATAAAGCAGCATAACCAGCACGGCGGCGATAAGGAAGGGGAACAGGCCCGGGTTATTCCCTATTTTCCAGCTATACTCCACGCCGGCGATTCCGCCTATGTTCCGGATTACCAGCGGGTTGCTGTCGATCCAACCTTTGAAAGGAAGCCAGGGCATCCTGGTCGCGACCAGAAACAGGGCGATGAGCGCATAGGGGGACCATGCCTGTATCAAGGATATATCCCTGTGTTCTTCCGCCGGGCTTATCTGCAAAGGCGCATCTCCGGGGAAGCGCCACACAGCAGCCGGCACAAGAAAACCGGCTCTCACGCCGCCGACCAGCAGGATAAAGCCGATAATCGAGCCCAGGAGCGTAGGGAGCTCAGGCCCGATATAGCGCGCGATCAGATAATACGGCAGGGAGAAACAGGCGCCGGCGTATACGCAGAAAGGGAAGAACGTCAGCGCGTCACGGAAGGACTTCTTCTCTCCGAAGTGATAGACGACCAGCAGAATGATGATGAAGGGGATGAAAATACCGACGCACATATTCATCAAGCCGACCGTCCCGTAGAGCTGGGTAGCGTACGCAGCCGGGCTGACGCCGGGCAGCGCCTGCACGCCGGGCAGAATCGCCGCAAAGCCGGTCATCGAGGGGACGCCCACTACGCCGAAGCATACGGGGGTGCTGTTGGCGATCAGGGAAGCCATAGCTGCCGCGAAGGGCGGAACTCCCAGGCCCACCATAAGGGGGGCGGCCAGCGCCGCCGGCGTTCCGAAACCGGCCGCGCCTTCGATAAAGGCGCCGAACATCCAGCCGATGATCAGGATCTGGATGCGCCTGTCTCCGGATATTTTGCTGAAGCCCTGCCCGATGGCGTCGATGGCGCCTATCTTTGTCAGCGTATTGAGCAACAGGATTGCCCCGAAGATAATCAGCATCACGTCAAAGGAGCGGATAAGACCGGACAGGGAAAAAGCCAAAACATGAGGGAGGTCCATTTTCCACATGCTAAGGGCGATCAGGCTTCCCGCAAGCCATGCGCAGAGCAGGGAAGCGCCGGATTTGACACGAAAAGCGGTCATCAGTACCAAAGCCAGCGCGATGGGTAAAATGGCCAGTATCGCGTACATAGAACACTACACTCCTTCAAGTCCGGGCTTGTTTTCGCAATTTGATGATCCTCGCCAGAGACAGCGCTATACCGATTGTACAGATCAAGGACGCAATCAGATAGGCGTTGCGCATACCGAACATAAACGCATCCTCCTGGCCGAGTCCGCGTTCATAGCCGGTCACCCGGTAACCCAGTACGCTGCTCATCCCCCCATAGAGGATAGCGGTGGTAAACGCGATACCGGTGGACATGCCGATGTTTCGCGTGCTCATACTCACCGACCCGCCTATGCCCAGTTTTTCTTTGGGGAGGCTGGACATGATTAAGGTATTGTTTGGCGCCTGGAAAAGAGCCGCGCCAAAACTGATGATACAGAAATAGAGGACCATTACCATCACAGGGGAATCCTTTGCCAGGGTCGCCATCAGCAGCAAGCCGATGAGATTGATGAATTGCCCGACAAGACAAAGCCTTTCGCCGCCGACTTTATCAGTGAGATAACCGCTTATCGGGGTGATAAATAAAACAAGGAGGGGCGATATGGACATATACAGGCCGGCGACGTCGGCGGGGATGCTGAGTACGCCCTGCATGTAGAAGGGAACGATAATGCCGCGGAAGGAATTGGTAAAGGACAGGATGAACGCGGTCAATACATTGACAGAATAGAGAGGGTTCTTAAATATACTGAGATCCAGCAAAGGCATTGCTTTTCTTCTCTGCATGGCGAAGAAAGCGGTGGCCGCTACAAGCGCCATGGCGCTCCATGACAGGATGACCACGCTTGTGTAGCCGATGGCATAGCCTTCCTGCATGGCATAAAGAAGAGATACGATGGCGATCGTGTAAAGGAGCGCGCCCGGGTAATCCATAGTTTCCTTCCGGGACGGTTCGTCCTTGGGGAAATACTTGAGTCCCAACACGAAGGCGATAATGGCGAAGGGAACCTTTGTCAGGAATATATACTGCCAGCCCATATGGACGACAATGAGGCCCCCGATGGTAGGCCCTGCCAAGGTACCCAGCGATATGGCGCCCCCGTATATCCCCAGCGCCCTGCCGCGCAGATGCTGCGGAAATACCATCGTGATGATGCCCTGGCTGTTTGCCATCGTGCAGCCTGCCCCAATGGCCTGTATCACACGCGCGATGACCAGCGTCGTCAGCGAATTGGCCATGCCGCTGAAAAGCGTACTCAGCGCGTAGATGGAGATCCCAATCATGTAGAAGCGCGTCTTGCCGATGATGTCGCCGAGCCTGCCGAAAAACAGCACCGTGGTGGACGTGGTGATGGAATACGCGCTGACGATCCAGATGATGGCGCCGGAGGTCACGCCCAGGCTTTGGCTTATGGTAGGAAGGGCGATATTGAGCATGCTGCCGTCCAGGCCGTCCATGATTACTTTAAATACGACCACGGTGAGAATCAGCCATTTTCTTTTATCGGCCTCTTCATTCGTCTCCGGGTTTGTCTGTCTTTCCGTATTCATGATTGTCTCCCTGTTCCTTACATCCGCCGCTTATGACTCCCTAATCGCCGACACATAAAATATAGTATCATCAATCGGGCAAGAGTACAATAAGCAGGTGAATGCGAAATCCCGGGCAGCTCAACAGGGCTGCCCGGGATTTGGTTCGCTACGATCCAAGTGGTCTGGCAAGTCCAAAGCTGCCAAACCACTAGCCTGCTTCGATGTTTAAATCTGCGCGTTTTCCAGCAGGATGGCGACGCCCATGCCGCCGCCGATGCAGGCGCTGGCGATGCCGTAGCGCTTGCCGGTCCTTCTCAATTCTTCCGCTACGGTCATGGTGAGACGGACGCCTGTGCCGCCTTCGGGGTGCCCGATGGAGACCGCGCCGCCGTTGGGGTTCAGCTTCTTGTAGAAACTGGATTTGAAATCCACCTCAAGGATCTTCATGCAGGCGAGTACCTGCGCCGCGAACGCTTCATTGATCTCGATCACGTCGATGTCGTCCAGCTTAAGGTTGGTTTTCTTCAGAAGCTTTTGGATGGCGGGGGCGGGGCCTGTACCCATCACGTCGGGATCCACGCCGACAAAGGCGAAATCGTTCAGGAACGCAACGGGCGGAAGCTCGCGGCGCTTTGCTTCGCTCTCGGTCATCAGGACCACCGACGCCGCTCCGTCCACACTGCCGCTGGCGTTACCGGCGGTGACGACGCCGTTCTCCTTGTAGACGGGCTTCAGGGTCGCCAGGACGTCGAGCTGCGTATAGGGCTTCAGATGCAGGTCCTTGTCGTGGGGGATCATGGTGACTTTGCCTCTTCTGTCGGTCTGCGGCGCTTCGATGGGTACGATTTCCACAGCCAGCCGGCCTTCATCCTGTGCCCGCTTCGCTTTCATCTGGGATTCATAGGCAAAGAAGTCCGCATCTTCCCGGGTTACGCCATAGATCTCCGCCTGTTTCTCCGTCGTGCCCATCGGGCTGGTGTCGCCATATTTCTGGGGAGTGCCATCGCCGCCGGCTCTGCCGCCCAGCATGACCCCGCCTCTGGGAATGCCGGTCCAAGCAACGGACAAAGGCAGCGAAATGAGACTGTGACTGTTCATTTCAGCGCCCACCGCGACGTTTACTTTGCCCTGGCCGGTCCAAAGCTCCATCATGCTGTTGGTGACGGTGGTGAATCCGGATCCGCAGATACGGTTCAGGGTGTATCCCGTAGCCGTCGAGGTATCCAGATCGGCTTTCAGCGCCAGAACGCGCGCCAGGTTGCCGCCTTCGCCGGCTTGGTTCATCACGCCGGCAATGACGCCGTCCACGTCGCTCTTCCCTAACCGGGAACGCTCCATAGCCGCCATCATGGGGACAAAAGCCAGATCGGGAAGCTTAATCTCCTGAAATTCCTTGCCGTTTTGACTGGAAAACGGCGTGCGGGCAAAACTGGTAACTACGACTCTTTCCATGTGTTAACCCCTCTCTTATTTTTATTCCCTTTATTTACAATAATAAATCGTATAGGCCCTTACCGCAGCTTGTCTTTCGCGACAGGACTCTTCTTCCTATATAATCAGATATCTATCTGTTTTGTCAAGTTTTAAAGCTTTACTTTACTGTAGGCCAGTTCAAAATCCATCCCTTCCCTAACCATTTGCAGGAGCTTTTCTTCGTTTTCGGCGATAGACCGGGCTTCCTCCAATATAGGCTGCGCGAAACGGGGAGCGATCACAAGGATGCCGTCGCTGTCGGCGACAAGAATATCCCCTGAATGAATCTGTACGCTGTCGATTTCTACGGGAATCTCAAATCCCACCGTTTCCAGATCGGGCGTACTCCTGACCGGTGTTGCGCCTCTCGCATAAATGGGAAAGCCAAAAGCGTTGATTTCATCGATATCCCGGTAGCCTCCGTTAACGACAAAACCTGCCAGGCCCCTGACTTTCGCACGCAAGGCAAGCAAGCCGCCGCCATTGCAGACGTCCGTCCTGCCGCCCGCATCGATGACGAGAATGTGCCCGGGTTTCACCAGCTTGTTGATCGCTTCACTGTGCCGTGCCAGTTTCGCGCCGGACGACGCCGGATGCCTGAACATTTGCTTCATGGTGTAGGCGAAACCAACAAGGCGTTTGCCCTCGTGCCGGGTAAGCAGGCGGAGACCCGTGATGACGCTTCTCTGCAGGCCAAGATTGTCCATGGCGTCAGACAGGTTCCCGGTAGAGAAGCTGCCGAATTCTTGGATCATCTCTTTCGCATTCCGTGCTTTTTCTGTTTCTGGCATACTAACCATTCCTAACATTTCATATTCCGTACATCCCGACTCTCTTATTGTATCACAAAATGGCCGGATATTTTTGCATTCCTCTCATTCAAATGTACAAAACAAGATACAAGGATGATACGCCGTCGATGTATACTAACCTATATCGACTATAAGGAGGGCGTTAACCATGAGAAAACCAAGGAGAATGCTTATCGGGATTGCTGCCGTACTGTTGGTGACCGTTATCCTGGGCGCGCCGGTGTTTGCCCTAAATTTGACCAAAATGATCGAAGTACGGTACAGGGACATCAAGATTTATGTTGACGGAGAGATTGTTGTAACAGCGGACGCTTCGGGGAGAATTGTCGAACCGTTTATCTATGACGGCGCAACCTATTTGCCGATCCGCGCGGTCAGCGAAGCATTGGGTATGACTGTGGAATGGGACGGCGTTACCAACAGCGTGTACATAGGTGAATCGATCCCGCAAGAAATCAAGGAAATAACGGTCAGCTCGGCGGAGGAGTTCGTCGCCGCCTTAGGTTCGAACAGGAGGATTCTGCTGCAGGAAGGAGAGTACAACCTGAGTACGGTAAGCGCAAGCTATATCCACAATCCGTCTGTGTCCCTTCGTCAAGCCTCTGACGGTCCGGAGCTGGTCCTTACGGGCATAGATAATCTGCATATACAAGGCGTTGGCGACGAGCAGAGCGAACTTATCATCGAGCCGCGTTATGCTTTTGTCCTGTGCTTTGAAGACTGCTCCCGTATCAATATAACGAATATCAAAGCCGGACATACGGAAGCCGGGGATTGTGAGGGCGGCGTCTTTTCCTTTGAAAGAAGCAGCGGCATCCAAATCAACGATACGCTGATGTATGGCTGCGGCACCTACGGGTTACAATTGGCGTGGGTAGCGGATATGAAAGTGGCCGGTTCGAGCGTCTATGGATGCACCTATGGCGCTATGATGGTATCCTCCTCCGCGGACATTATGTTCGAAAATTGTGTTTTCAGAGATAATACGGGATTGAGTATGGTCGAAGTCAAGGATAGCGAACGCTTTACCATCGATCGCTGCGAGTTTTTGCGGAATACCAGCGATTGGTTCCCCGTCCCGATGTTCTCCTTCTCAGATTCGGAAAACGTTGTGGTGAAAAACACGCTATTCAAAGATAATGTTGCGGATGCGCTCATCGAGCAGGCTGATTTTGAGTGGGATGCGTCTAACACGTTTGAGAACAATTCCTTTGATTCTAATGGGCGACAAATGCTGATCGCTGATTGAAAACGTGGCATAGTGGACATCTCTCCGGACCTGCGGTATACTTTTTTATCATGGGCGTCTACGGAATTGAGATAGCGAAATGCTGTAGAGGGGAGTAGATAAGTGGAGAGGCAGGATCCGGAGGCAAAACAGAACCATCGACCGGCGCCGTATATATATTTGCGAAACAAGTTTGCCGGTATGCCAAAAATCTATTGGACTTTATCGTCCGTTGCGTTTTTGTTCTATTTTGCTTGGGCGACCAGCGCTTATCTGACGGTTTTTCTGCAGAAAAGCGGTTTCTCCACCGCCCAGGTCGGCGTCATCAACGGGATCAATTTTGCCGTCTCCATATGCGCGACGCCATTTTGGGGCGTGATCGCGGATAAGGTCCGCTCCAACCGCAAGATCATTGTATTCTGTATGGGCGTCGCCTCGATACTATGGGCTCTCGTACCCGCTTCCTCCCGCATTGTGCTTGGGCCGATCTTCCTCTTGCATCTGCTTATCCCCCTTTGCTCCTTCTTCCGCTTGCCGGCCCAGTCCCTGATGGACGCGTTCAATGTACAGACCTGCGCCAGGGAGGGGGTAGCCTATGGGAGCGTGCGCATATGGGGTTCTATCAGCTTCGCGATCATGTCGCTGTCCTTGAGCGCGATTCTGCCCTGGACCGGGGTCGAAGCCTCGTTTTATATGTACGGCATCGCTTTCATCCCCCTATTATTGATCCTGTCCCGGATGAAGGATACCACGGACGCGGGCGCCCCGCGAAAAAGCCTCTCCTTCAGAGAAATGCAGTTCGGTCGGCTGTTTAAAAACTACTATTTTCTGACCTATATGGTATTTGCGATATTTATGCATATGCCGGTGAATACTTCTATGACCTTCCTGCCCTATCTTGTGGATATGGTCGGGGGCGACACGGCGCAATTCGGGCTGATTTCCGGCTATAAGGCGTTGCTGGAAGTGCCTACGCTGCTGTTGATGGCGCCAATGCGCAAACGTTTCCCGCTTCCTGTGGCCGTCATCCTGGCCGGCACGTTGTTTACCATTGAGTTCAGCCTGTATGCCGGCGCGAACAGCCTGCTGCAGATACTGGCTATCCAGACGATCCATGGCCTGGGCGGCGGCCTGATGATCGGCGCAAGCACAAATTATGTCTATACTATGGCGCCGGACGGCCTCAACTCCACCGCCCACACCCTCAATGGCGCGATGAATTCCATTGCGGCCATTATCGGCAATATGCTTGGCGGCGTTCTCATCACATTTATAGGCATTCGCAGGTTTTACTCCATGGCCTCCCTGATCGTCGCCTGCGCCATTGTCTATTTCATCTCTACGCTGCTGATCGGGTCGAAGATTTTGCACAAGCCGATTCCCCGGTCCAAATAAGGGGACCGAATATGAAAAGTACGATACTCAAAAAAACATATGTCGCGATTTACCGGCTGTTAGACAGGGTTTCCCCGATCCGGGGAGACTGCGGGGCCTTGTGCGGGCAGGCCTGCTGCGATTGCGACGACCTGGCTGCCGACGCGTCCAAGGCTTCCGATATGGGAATGTACCTTCTTCCGGGAGAAGAAAAGGTTTATACGCGGAGAGAGGACTGGCTCACTTGGAGCGTCGACCCTGTGGAATACTATGATTTCCCCGATTCCTGGCGGGGCATGGTGTACTTTATCAAATGTAACAACGCGCCCCATTGCGTCAGGAAGCTGCGGCCGATCCAATGCAGGACCTTTCCCCTGGCGCCGCACATCACAAAAAGCGGCAGCTTCCATCTGATACTCAATACGGATGCTCTTCCCTATGTTTGCCCCCTGATCACGGAACAAATCCCGCTGAACAGGAGCTTTATCCGCGCCACGTATACTGTCTGGAAGCGGCTGATCAAAGATCCGCTGATCTATGATCTCGTGAAGATGGACTCCGGGCGCCGCAGTCCGAACACGATCATCGTCCGCTGAACAACATTCGCCAATAAGCTAGGATGAGGCCTGTGTCTGGCGTTGCCGCAGCGGTCAGTCTTCTTGAATGAGTACGGCCCTAACCGGCGCGCCGTCGCAGCCGCCAATCTTGAGGGGGAAGGCGCAAAGAGTGTATTCGCCGTCTTCTACGCTGTCCAGGATCACGTTCTCCACCAGCGCCAGCCCCGCGCGGAGAAGAGGCGTATGGATTTCCGCTTCATTCCCAAGAGAGCCCACGCTCCAGGCGTCGGTGACAACCGTCAGGATCCCCTGGGCAATGATGTATTCCGTAGCTTCTTTCTCCAGGTAACCGCCGCCGCCGCTGTGGAGGACAAGCCGCTCACAGCCCTCGATCCTGCCTTCCAGCGCCGCCCTGCCGATCATCGCATTTTCGGCTACGGTCACGACGCGGCAGGCGCCGAAGTAGCGAAAAAGCTCCATCCGGTCAATCCCGATATCGCTGTCCGGAAGAAAGTGCCGATAGGCGTCGGCATGGGTGCCCATATGACTCCCCGCAATGATCAGGCTGACGTTGGCGACGTCGCCTTTTTTCATATCGGATACCTGCTCTACCGTCACCGGGGAGGATCCCGGATAGATCGGCGCTTCCTGTACGCAGCGGGTGATATCGATTAGCTTTACCATAAATTGTGCCTCCTATGCTGAACGAAGATTCGTTCCATCTCATGACGCCATGATTTTTCTTGCTATCCATAATACGGGGCCGAACCAAAAAGGCTCCATACGCTTGACGACCACTTCCAGGGATTGCTGGATTTCGATATGCTGCGGACAGGCATTCTCGCAGGCGCCGCAGTGTATGCAACTCCCCGCGTGACTCTGCTTATCCGGATGGTTCATCACCGCGCCGGTGAAATATTGTATCATGCCGGCAGTAAAGCCCATCGTATAATAGGTATTGTAGCCGGCAAAGCAGCCGGGGATATTGACCCCGTTCGGGCAGGGCATACAGTAGTTGCAGCCCGTACAAGGGATACGATAGGATTCGCGCAGCGCCGCGGTTACGGGTATAAAGACGGCGGCTTCCTCTTCCGTCAGCATGCCGGCTGCGGCTGTTTCGGCTGTCCGGAGATTGTCTTCGAGCTGCTCCGGCGCATTCATCCCGGATAGGACGACGGAGACTTCGGGCTGGTTCCAAAGCCAGCGAAAGGCCCAGGACGCCACGGTTCTATCTGCTGCGGCTTCCTGAAACAATCGCCTTGCCTTGGGAGGCAGCCCGGTCGCCAGTTTCCCGCCGAGCAGCGGTTCCATGATGACGACGGGCAGCCCTTTTTCATGGGCCCTGCGCAAACCCGCACGACCTGCCTGATAGTTCTCATCCCCATAATTGTACTGGATTTGACAGAAATCCCAGTCATAGGCGTCCAGCAGTTGCATGAATTCATTCTGTGCGCCATGGAAGGAGAAGCCGAACTGACGAATTTGGCCGTCCGCCTTCTTGCCGGCGACCCACTCTTCCATCCCCATGTCACAAAGACGCCGCCAGGAAGCCAGATCGGATATGTTGTGGATCAGGTAATAGTCGATATAGTCGGTTTTCAGCCTTACCAGCTGTTCCCGGAACCGGCTTTCAAAGTCCGCGCCGCTCCTGCATTTCTTGTGCGGCAGCTTCGTGGCGATATACACCTCGTTCCGGAGATTGTGTTTGTGCAGGATATCGCCCAATGTCGCCTCGCTATTGTTATAGAGATACGCGGTATCAAAGTAGTTGACGCCTCCCCGGACGGCGGCGACGATCAGCTTTTCTGTCTTTGCGCGGTCAAGCGGGAATCGCATGCAGCCGAATCCGAGGACGGAGAGGGAATTCCCTGATTTTGGATCTATACTATATTGCATACTGCCGCTCCCTTAAACAACGATTTATCGATTTAAAACGATTTTCCAGTACCCGCTTCTGTTGGCGCCGACTCGTTCAAAATCAGAAGCATAGGGGAATGTGACCACGACAAAACTCGGCGTTATCTCAAACACGGATCGATCATATGCTTCTAATATTCGCTTCATGCCAGAACCTAATTCCTCAACAAGTTCGACATCTTTAAACACGCGCATAAGCTCTCTGTTTCTTGGCACTGCTTTCTATGATGTATAGACCTTTTGCAACCCCAAACGCTCACTGACAAAATCATAAATACGTTTGGCACTATTAAGACCCCGCACGGCATGTGACGAGTCAAGCGAGTTATAGAAATTCGGATACCGCACAACAACGCTAAAAGGATCTAAGAAATCACAGTGATTCACGATACGAACAGAGTCAAACTTTGCATCCCATTGTATGCAAATCAAACGCAAGTCATTCAAATCGTGGATCTTTGGTGGAAAATAGCCATTTTGAACCATGAAAGCTTTTAGCGCTTTCTCCGCACCTTGTTGGCAGTGATATAAAATAATCTCAATTGGCCGTTGCCTTGGGTTCTGCTGTTGGGAATACAGCAGCTGAGCAGCATCAATGTCCATACTCGCATATCTTCGCCATTCGAGGCAGTCTTTACTAGCCATACACCAACACCCCTCTGTTTTTTATCTCCCTATGCAATGTTACACGGTCAGGATTCGAACGCTCGGCAAAGTCGGTGTCATTGATTGCGAGTATATCTAAGGAAACTTTTTTGTTTTGCAACCCACGCTTGACCTCTCGCACCATGTTTATTGGGTCAATACCATCCTTAACAACAACCAGTAGGTCAATGTCGCTGTCCGTAGTCGGTAATCCATAAGCAAAAGAGCCAAATAAATATACTTGCATCACGCCGTCCATTTTTGAAATGAATAATACATAACGGTCAAGCTCTGCTCTCACCTCTTGATTCATTTCTATGATACTGCTCATATGCGTATCCTCCTATATCTTCGCCAATACATCGACGAATTGCTCATAGTTGCGTTTCACGCCATCGTAAAGAGAAATCCACATGGGTTACCTTCCTGTCGGAATACGACAATTATCACAAAACGAATTATGCCTTGTGCGCGGAAACGCCACTGTCGCTATCTTCCTCCGGTAATATGTCCATAACATCGTCAACGGTACATTCCAAAGCCCTGCATACCTTTATGAGAGATTCCATATTTACAGTCTCGTTTTTTGACAGCTTTGCCATGACCCCCCAGCTAACACCAGATGCTTTTTGAAGGTCTTTCTTCATCATTTCTTTGTCTATCAGCAACTTCCACAGCTTTTTATAGCTTACTGCCATTTGTTTCCCCTCACGATGCTCAAGTCTCAAAACGATACGCGTAGTGTACCATATTGAGATATTACTTTCAATAACTTATCTCACGATAATGCAGCCCATATGCGTTTAAATTGATATAATGAATCCTCTGCGTTATCCTGTGTGGAGCAGTATTCAGCATACTCGCATTGACTTTCATTATGAAGGGCGGGATACAAAGCAATTCGATTTGGGCGGGTATGATAAAGAAAATGATTTTCGAGGTCTGGAAAAAATTACTGCCTATGATTGCTTGACTGAGTCCTCACATGACAAGGGCTTTTCGCTTGCGCCCAAATGTGTTATGCTTTTGAAAAAAGCAGGAGGTGTCTGGTGTGGGGCGATTGGACGGAAAAGTAGCCGTGATCACGGGCGGAAACGGCAGTATAGGCGCAGCGGCGGCACAGGCTTTTCTCCGGGAGGGCGCTAAAGTCGTCATTGCGGACAGGCAAATCGAGGGCGCAGAGGATGTGGCTGCATCGACAGGCGCTTCAGCGGATTTATGGATGGCGCAGCAGGTGGACGCGGCGGACAAGGCCAGCGTAGACGCCCTGATTGCCGCGACGTTGGCGCGCTTCGGGAAGCTGGATGTGTTTATGGCGCATGCAGGCAGCGACAACCGCCGCGGGCATTTTTTCGACTTGACCGGTGACGACTTTGATTACCTGATGGCCAACAACGCAAAAAGCATCTTTATCTGCGCTCAGGCGGCGGCAAAAGCCATGTCCGGCACAGGCGGCGGATCCATCATACTTACTTCATCCATCAGCGCCCTGGTAGGACGGCCCAACTCCGTCATATACGGCGCGACCAAAGGCGCCGTCTTGACCATGATGCGCCATATGGCCTTCGACCTGTCGCCGTATCAAATCCGTGTCAATGCGCTTGCGCCGGGCTTCACGCTCACCAACCAGACGACAAAGCTGGTGGAGGACCCGG
>Ga0099364_10004014_pt1 | contig 22427 bp, 13 predicted proteins | sample TergutTh196P3_FD_73070 | JGI IMG/M metagenome (GOLD analysis project Ga0099364, IMG submission 73070) | Microcerotermes parvus P3 segment gut microbial communities from Pointe-Noire, Republic of the Congo - Th196 P3 | ecosystem: Host-associated > Arthropoda: Insects > Digestive system > Gut ...
ACCGTGTGAGAGAGACTTTCGACAGCGAATAGTGGTAGAAGTGTTAGCACCGTTTACTCGCTGATCACCACTTTACCAAAAACGGTGAAGGTTACGGCCCCCTTTCAACTGCCTCACGGTGTCGGTTCCGTTTTCCACCGAATAAGCATTCCTGCCGAAGGCTTGTCCTTCGGAACGTTAAATAGAGCGGGAACGACGAATGCTGAACACTTGCTCTACCCCCCCCCACCTGTGTTTTTCAGTTTTCCGAGTTCAATTTTCAATTTTTTATAGGTTGTAGTATAAAATCCTTTGCGTTCTTTACGCCCTTTGCGGTTAAAAAAGATTTAACCGCAAAAGGCGCAAAGAAAGAAACACGTTCACCGAGTCCGTAACGTCAGTTAGGGACTCCAAAAAAGAGCCGGGGACGGAGCGCAGCGCAGTCCCCGAATTCTAACGTTAACGTCAATACAGAACGCACAACGCAATCCGGGAGAGAACAACAACACACTCTCATCTTGCAATCCCCGCGTATCAAGATAGAATGGAGAAGAACGAAGGCGTAAACGTCGTGTTCAAATGTTAAATACCCTGGAAATCGGCTATTATCCCGGATGTGCGCTGCATGGCTCGTCCAACGATTACGAGGCTTCCGTGCGTGCTTGTATGCAAAAATTACAGGTCGAACTCAAAGAACTCGACGACTGGCTCTGTTGCGGTGCCTCGGCCGCACACAATATCAATAAAAAATTGGCGGCAGCACTGCCCGCCCGAAACCTGGCCATTGCAGAACGCGACGGCATCGGCGAACTGCTCGCTCCCTGTCCATTATGTTCGATGGCACTGCTCCAAGTACGGAACAGACTCCGGGAATCAGAAGCCCTGCGGACGGAAATGTCTGATATCGTGGAGGCTCCCGTCAGCGGCAAAACGAAGGTGATCAACCTCATTCAGATTTTCCAACAAGTCGGGCAGGAAAACATCACGGCGGCGGCAGTGAAAACATTGGAAGGATATAAGCCCGCCTGCTACTACGGCTGCCTTTTGGTGCGTCCGCCGAAAGACTTGCAGTTCGATGATTGCGAACATCCGTGTTCTATGGAAAACCTTTTGCGGGCACTTGGAGCGGAGCCGGCGGATTGGAATTACAAGGTCGAATGTTGCGGGGCGGGCTTAACCCTTGCCGACGATTCGGTGGTTATTGAACTGACCGGCAAGATTCTCAAAAACGCAAAAAAGCATGGGGCGAATTGTATGGTTGTTGCGTGTCCGATGTGTCACGTCAATCTCGATATGAAGCAGCCCGCCATTGAAAAGGCGCTCGGCGAATCACTGGGACTGCCCGTCTATTATCTTTCCGATTTGGTCGGCATCGCGTTGGGACTTTCGGAACAGGAACTGCGGATTGATAAACACTTTGTGCGGTAGCCGCGTAAGGCGTTTTCGCAGGGCCTTTTCGCAGAGTCTTTTCGACTATACCTACACGGGGACAAACGGGACGTTTTTCTTTGCGGACTTGGCGTAAACCTTTGCGGTGAAGTCTTTTTTTAACCGCAAAGTACGCAAAGGGTTGCGCAAAGAACGCAAAGCCCAGTTAATCATAAAAGGTGCAAGGAACGTAAAGTCCAATTTTATGCCGTTTTCAGTATAGTGCCTTTTCGACGAGGGCCTTTTCGACGAGGGCGGCTTCTTCGACCGTATTGATGCTGAGCGATTCTATCGGCTGCAATACGGGCAACGCCCATACCCGTTTGCCCTGTGATTTCATGATTGCCGGCGTATCCGTGATGTAGTATTCCTTTTGAGCATTGTCCGTCCGCAGGTACGTCAGGGCATCCAGCAAGTCCGGCGTGTGAAAAACATAGTAACTCATGTTGACTTCCGTGATGTTTTTCTGTTCCGGCGAGGCATCTTTCTCTTCGATGATGCCTTGAAACTCTCCGGCGGCATCTCGAAGGATTCGTCCGAGTCCTTTGGGATTGTTCTTATAGGCGGTGCCCAAAATGCATGAGGGATGTTCTTCGTGTTTCTCCTTTTCGTATGCCTCGAAGAGTTTTTTGATTGAATCGGCTTGAATCATTGGACTATCCCCCGCCACGACCATTACGGCGGCGGTGTGCGGTCTCAATGTTTCTTGGCACATCATCACGGCATGCCCTGTTCCGAGTTGTGCGGTCTGTTCGACGAACTCCAAGTTTTTGCGATGGGCGAGTCTCTCACGCACCAAATCACTCCGGCAACCGACCACAACGATAATTTTTTTCACACCCGCCTCTTCCAGTGCGTCGAGGACGTACTCGATCATCGGACGTTCTAAAATTGGATAGAGCACTTTCGGGAGTTCCGATTTCATTCGTGTTCCTTTACCCGCTGCCATCACGACGGCATATCTCATTTTGTATTTTAACGGTGTTTATATTTTAACAGTGATGTCCCTATCGAAAGCCGATTATACAATAAACATATAGACAAACATTAGACCTGTTGCTCGTCGATTTCCCGCCTGCGCGGGAAGGACACGCTGGGTTAGGCAACATGTCCAGAGTCCAATGTTCACAGAGTCCAATTTCATGCCGTTGTCAGTATAGCCCTTTTAATAGACGAGCGGAATCGGCGGTTCTTTGCGTGCTGTTTCGTATCTCAAGGCGATTTCCATATAATAGTCCGGCCGTTGCGTGAATGCGTCGTAGGTTTCCTGACTGGCAAAGAGGAAAATCCGCCCCTTGCAGTAGGCCGCTAACTGCCGACTGCCGTTGACCCGTTTGTTACGGTCAACCATTAACACAATGTCTTCCCCCATCGCGACAGGAATGTAATTGGCGGGCTCCTGAGCGAACCTGACCAAGGCTTCCCGTGTGGCAAAGCGGAAGATATGCCCCTGATACATTGTGCAGTACGCCGGATTGCCGGAAACCCAACGCTCTTCCGTGCACAGCGTTACCGGACAAAAGCCTTCCAAAGCGAGCGGTACTTCGATCATCATTTTCGGAGGGGCAGGGATATTCGCCGGAGTAGTCATCCCCTCCGCACTATGAACGGCAACAGGGTTGCTTCCCGCAAAGGGCGGAGGCAAACTCGATGTCTGTTCCACAGGCATCCTTGCAGCCGTCTCCCCCGTCCGAAGCGGATTGTAGCCGGGCACACTGGGAGGCATTTCTACTGCGGTTACAGCCTGCTGCATAACAGCGGGAGACTGTGGTGCACTATGCGGCACAGCACTATGCGGCGGCGCGGCGGGATGTTGCGGTGCAAAGGGATCGATGGTCGTCTCGGGCGGGGCAACCTGATGCGGCATGGGAAACGGTTCCGCAGGAGAACCCGCTGTTTGAGAACCCGTTGCAGGTGCAGGAGAAGCTGTCGGCGAAGCAATCGGGTGAGCAGCCGGGTGAGCAGCCGGTGCCGCTGAGAGCGCACCGGAGGATGCGGCAGAGGACGCAACAGGGGCTGGCGGCGGATTTCTGTCCTCTTGGATGGTTCCCCGTAAGAATGCAAGATAATCGACAAAGAGTTCTGCCGTAATGATTCCCCAACGCCGATGGATGAGTTGTCCATTTGGTCTTAAAATCAGATCGGTTGGAGCGGAAGTGATGGAAAATCGTTGAGCCAATGCCGGATTTTCCGAAACATTAATCCGTACCATCACGAAGTTCGCATTGAGTTGGTTGGCGATGTTCGGCAGCACAAAGACTTCGTTTTCCATTTGCCGGGCAGACGGGCTGTCATTGCTGACGAAATGGAGAAAAAGAGGGCGTTGTTCCTGTTCGGCACGCGCCGTGGCAACATTCAAATCGGTTTCCCAGCGAATACCCATCGGCAGAGTAGAAGCATGAATGGAAACTGCCGAAAAACAGAGCACAAAAACGGCAATCAATGCGGAACACAAAACAAGCCGGCAATGGAACGGGGGGGTAATCATTTGTTATTCTATTTATTTAGTCCGATAATGCAAAACATTAAAGAGCCGCCAAGGGCTTCGTCTACGTATATCGGCTGATTTCGGCAGAACAGTTTAGGTAAAGTTTGCCGAAAATGCGGGTTTTTCGGGAAATTCTTCTGATGCGGCATAACCGCCCGCCGGTTAAGGTACTGCAGCAGAGGTACAATCGTTTTGCGTGGTACTCCTGTTCTCTTCCGTCTTCACGGACTATTAGGCAAGCCAGGAACAGCCGTTTTCCTGTGTATAGCCGCTCTTTTGGGGATACAGGGAATAACAAGAGGATTGCCGGCTTTTTTAGAGAACAGCACTGGACAAGTCGATACCCTATCTTATGGGGGAGGATTCCGAAAAAAACTATTTTTGGAAATTTTGTCCCCGACAACTTGTCCATTCGAACGTATTAGTGATACGTGTTTATTTATGTTGGTGCGTTCTGAATCCAAAACGATCCTTGAAGATGATTATGCGATCTCCGGTGTCCAATCGCCCTTGGAAACCTACCTTCGTGAAATCACCGAAACCGCTCTGCTGACACAAGAGGAAGAAGTGCAGTTGTCGCAGGCGGTAACCCAGGGGGATATGGAAGCAAGGGATTTAATGATACGCTCCAACTTGCGGCTTGTAGTGAATATCGCACGCGGTTACACCGGGCGCGGTTTAGGACTGCAAGACTTGATAGAGGAAGGAAATCTGGGACTCCTCCGGGCCGTCGAGGGATTCGATCCGTCAATGGGGACCAGGTTTTCTACCTACGCAAGTTACTGGATTAAACAGTCGATCAAGAGGGCATTGATCAACTCATCGAAGACGATACGTATTCCCGCCTATATGGTCGAAATTCTCACCAAATGGCAACGGGCAAGTGTACGGTTGGTCGAAGATTTAGGACGTACACCGACGCATGAAGAGATCGCCCGGCTGATTGGACTGCCGAGAAAAAGATTATCCCTGATAAGAAAAGCCATTCTCATCAATAGTTTGATCCCGCAGTTTGATCAGCCGGAAATCGGTTTGACGCTCAACGAAATCATTGCGGACAAACGCCGTTATCGTCCCGACGAGGCGATGCAGGCAAGTGATAATTTGACCTACGTGATGGAGCAGATTGAGTTAATGGAACCTCGGGATGCTGCCGTGCTCAAAATGCGTTACGGTCTTTGCGGACATGAAAGGCGTACATTGAAAGAAATCGGCGACCGGTTAGGCCTCACACGGGAACGGGTACGGCAAATCGAAATCGAAGTGCTCAACCGGTTGGGAGAGGCTCTCGAAGGTGCCCGACCCGGCTTGACCGCCCGGTGAAAGGAAAACCATATCTGTGTAAGGCCGCAGACTAATACTACCGCGTTCACAGAGCCCGTGGCGTAAGCCTGGGAATCGTTTGATTGTTCCCTGGCTCACGCCACGGAAGTCATGGATTCCCTGGCTTACGCCACGGGCTCTGTGAACATTGGACTCGGTGAACAGTTTCTTTGTGCCCCCTGTGCCCTTTGTGATTAATCCTTTTTTAACCACAAAGAGCACAAGGGACACGAAGAGAGATTACGATTGCTGAATCCTATGAATCCCTTTTTTTGATATTGACAAATGACTTTGGTGTTTTTTGCCGGGGATTTTCAAACCTTTTCGGTATAACCCGTTTCTGGTAAGCGGTTCATTGATCATTTGCGGCGTAAAACCGGTTCAAATTGACCCCGCCGCGGAGTTCCTCTTCCAGGAGTTGCAGGCGGTTTTCTAAATGTTCGACCCGCCGTTGCAAGAGCGGAACAAGATTTTCCTCTTCCGTTGCCCGTTTCTGACGCGGAACCGTGGGATAACCCAAATGCCGGGAAAGTGCCGAAAAGAGAAACACCGGCTCACGTCTTCGGGCTGCCGCCGCAATGCGTCCCTCCCGTTCGCCGAAGAGCGGCACAACATCCGCATCGGCATTCTGTGTTTGGTAAAATTCACTCCGGTAAAAAATCATTTCGGCAAGGTCAACAAGCCCGATTTGTTTGCGTAAAATGGACAACCATTCTTTCCAGTCATCATTGTACGCATCATCTTGCATCAGTGTGTCCAAGCCCCGGTCATAGCCGAGGCGGTTCCGGCAGATCGTTTCCAATTGGTAAAAGAACAATCCCTGTATCGGCGGCGTTTCGCTCCGGTACTTCGCTTCACGGGCAAGGATTTCCAGGGCGATGCGAAAGTCGAATCGGCTATATTCTCTTTCGCTTTCGGCAATGACGAACGTTTGAAACGGCGTAAAATAATGGGTAATCCGCCGCATTGCCGAAGAGAGTGTTCCGGTGTGTTTCATATCGGTGAGCAGAAACCCGATAGCCATCGGCAGTTGTACCGTCGTGATGAGTTCGGAGCGGATTGCCGTCAGGAATTCTTGTGCGGAATACCCCTCTTCGATTCGGGAGCGGAAGGTCTCGAAAAGAAATGCTTGCTCAACATATTCCTCCAGCGGCAACGGCATAGCGGGTTATTATACACGGGAACCTCTCATAATACAAATTCCGCCCGCTCTGGAATGTTCGCCGTGACCTGCCCCAATCTTGCCGGACACTTATTTCCCCGGATAATTTCAGAACGGAGATTTTTCTATGTCCAAAACACCCGGCACCAAATCGTATCCTGCCGAATTTCGAGCGAAAGCCCTCAACTCGTCACCGAACGAGGTTTCACCCCCAACAAGTCGCCAAGCAACTCGGATGCTCGCTTGAAAGCGTCCGACGGTGGAAAGAAGCCGCCACCCGAAAACTCGATCCCGAACTCGCCGTACGAATCGAACTCGAAGAAAACGAAACCAAACGACTGCGCAAAGAAAAGGAAAAATACCCACTAAATGTTTACACACCCTTACACCCCCTCAGTGATTACCCCCAAATGACTCCGTTGACGAAATCACAAAAAATGGTTACACTAACGGGACGAAAGAGAACTAACAACAACCATTCAAGGAATGATGAAACGAGTTGTCATAAACAGGATTGCACTTTGTACCCTCCTAGGGAGCATAACTTTCTGCGGAACAATCAGGGCTCAAGAAACAGGGGCACCGGAAGCCCGTTCGGGAGGAACGGCGGAAGCATCCGCTGTGATCGATAGCAATAATCCCGGTATGGCTTGGCTTGACCAAGCCACCGAAGCAAAACTTCGGGCACGATCCGCAATGGATTTGAGTCAAGTGATTACCCTGTGTCTGCAAGCCAAAGAAGCGGGACTCTCAGGAGAGAATCTGAAATACTGCAACCAACTGCTAGCGACATGTCAACTAGAACGGGGACTCTATCTCGCCCAAGAACTGCTGGGGATTTGGAATGCCCGACCCGATGATTGGCAAAATATCCGGCAACGGATACTCGAAGAACTCGAAGAAGGCGTTGCCGTCATCACCGATCATCCGGCAGTCTATCTGCGTATCGCACAACTCAATTTGCTGCCCGACGGCGATGTCGAACGGGCAAAAGAAGTCTTGAAACTCGCCATCGAGACTGCGAAAGATACCCCGCCGATTCTCTTTCAAGCGGTCAGCCTTTTGGCAGACCTTGAACCGGAAGCAGATAAACGTGCAGCGGTACTGGCAACCGCCGCACAGAACGGTAACCCGGAAATAACGATTCTCCACGCATTGACGCTCTTTGAAATGAAGCGGAATGAGGAGGCAACCGAAGTCCTGCGAAAACTGACCGTTGCCGAAAGCGGAAATACAGGATTGCACGAACGTGTCGTTGCCCTGCTCATTGATTACAGAGAATACACCGCCGCACTCGCTATCCTCGATACCTTACGGGAGAGAGACACGGATAGCCGTTGGCAACACCGGGTTGACTTGATGCGGGCAGAAGTGCTTGCTAAGAGGGAACAATTCGAGGAGGCACTGGCGGTTCTCAACACGCTTGCCGAAAGAACCTCGGACAACCGGGAATTGATGGTACTGACGTACCTCCTTCGTTCCGCAACCTACCTTGCCATGGATGAACTCGACAAAGCCCTGAACGATGTTGAGGCCGCAGAGCGGATACATCCCGGCCTTATTCCCGTGTTGGAGCATAAGTTCAAAATCCTGATAGAGCAGGAAAACTACGAGGGTGCTCTTGCTCTCGTCAAGCGGCTTCAAGCGATTGACCAGAGACCGCAGTATTTCCTTCGGGAGATTCTCGTCCTCAATGAACTGGACAAATATGACGAAGCCGTCGCAGCGGCAGAAAAGTTGCGGGAACAGTATCCCGAAGAGGAACCGCAGTGGATTATGGTGCTTGTGGAAATTCACACAAGACATAAGGCTTACGAGAAAGCCCTCGCGTTGGTGGAGGAGCAGCTTAAAGAGGAGCCGGAGGAATTACGCTGGATTATTGCCAAAACGCAAGTGTTCACGGGACAGGAAAAATGGGATGAGGCGGTGCTCTGGCTTGAATCACATCTTCAAGAGAACCCCGAGTCGCGGGAGTTCAATCTGTTGCTGATTAGTGTCTTCGCCGACCAAAAAAGTTACAGGGCGGCAAAGGAACGGATGCAAACGCTTTTGGCAAAGGATCCTGACGATATAGGATTGCTCCGTTTTGATTCGCAACTCTCCATTTCGCTGGGACTCCACTCGGAGGCGGTCAAGGCACTCACGCAAGTGATCGAAGCCGCCCCCGAGGATTATACTTCGGTCAATAACTTGGCGTGGATTTTGTGTACTTCGCCGATAGATTCTGTCCGTGACGGCCGTCGGGCAGTGGAACTGGCGGAGCAGGCTGCCGAATTGACGCACTACCGGAGGGCGTTCGTCTTGAGTACCCTTGCGGCAGCCTATGCGGAGACGGGAGACTTTGAAAAAGCGAGAGAAATATCGCTCAAAAGTGTCGAAATCGCCAAAGCAGAGCGAAATATGACGGAAGAGGCACGTAAAGAAATGCTAGAACATCTCCAAAAAGAATGGGACGCATTCAGCCAAGACATGCCCTTTCGGGAGATGTTGAATGAAGAAAGGGAAGAGTAAGGATGTGTATCAAAATAACATTCACATCTTTACAAAGAGCCGCAAGTGTAGGCGGTACTCCGCCGGAACTTGCGGGTGACGGGCGTGTTCGGTGTGCACCCGCAAGTTACGTTGCACTTGCGGCTCTTTGGATATCTTATTGCGATACAGTTTCTAACTGACGTTACGGGCTCTGTGAACATTGGCAATTTTGTGCCCTGCCGCAGTACAAAAAGACTGCCATGCTTTTTTCGGCATAGCCGTCAGAAGTTGCCGAATTGGTACACGCTGTATTATCCGGCTATCTGGACTTTTCCATTTTTTTCTAATAACTGTTCCCCATTTTCCCCGAAAGACCGTAGAGAAGGACTATAGGATTCTCCCTTTTAGAGAAAAAATGGGTAAAGGGGGTGGAATTTGTTGTTTTTTGCAAATTTATAGGCTATACTATCTCATGGTGAAATTCGGTTATTACCCGTCCTGTTCTCAGGACGCAGGAGGTTCAAACATGTTGCGGCACCCCATCCAATTTTTTGTTCGGCTCTGTTTCGTCGTTTCTTGTGCAGTTTTAGGTTTGATGCCTTCACTGAACGGCGAGATGCTTCCCTACCGGTCGTACACTGCGCCGGAAGGAACGCAGTTCTTCGCCCTCGGCTTGCAGGCACCAGAACAACCCGCCGCACAGCCCGTCGAAGTCCTCTTTCTTGTCGATACCTCGGCAGGGCAAGGAGGACAAGCCCGGCTGGATACCCTTGCAGCCGTCGAATCAGCACTCAACCATCTGCCTACGGGGACGAAGATCCAAATCCTTGCGATGGATGTCGCGACGGAGCCTTTGACCGACCAGTTTTACACCAAGGGTTCGCCCGAATTGGAAGCCGCATTGCTGACATTGCACCAACGTATCCCGCTTGGCGCGACCGATTTCGGCAAAGGATTGGAAACAGTCCGTCAAACGTTCGAGGGGGGCACGAATGATGCCCGGCGTGCCGTCTTGTATCTCGGCGGCGGACGCAGTATGGCAAAAACCATTTCACCGGAAGTTTTCGAGAAAGAAGCCGACGCTTTTGTGGAGCAGAAAATCCCCTTTACGGCATGTGCGGTTGGATTACAAACGAATTTGGGATTCATTACCGCATTCGCGAACCGCACCGGCGGCAACCTCATCGACACTGCGCCCGCTGGCCTGACAATAACCGCCGGTAATGAAGCCTTGGGAGAACGGGCCGTCATCGACTGGGGAACCACGGTTAATTGGAACGAGATAGGCAAAAGCCTTGCCGATTCCGCCACGGCAACAGTCGTGTGGATTGATTCCCGTTCGGTCAACTTCCCCGAAGATTGGACGGTCTTTCCGGCACGAATGCAGCCGCTCCGCAGCGACCGGGCAACGATTCTCGTCGGAGCCGCCGAAAACGAGACTTTACCGGCGTTTGAACTGCCGCTGACCGGTACAACGGCAGAAGGCAGGATTGACCTTCTGCTTCCCTTGACACCCGCCGGGAGCATGGACGGCAACAATTATCTCCGTGCCGTCGTCGAAACGGCAGCCCGGGACGGCGGTGCTGTGATGCCCATCGTCGGCTGGGATTCACTCCTGTATCTCCAAGAGATGTTCATTGCCAATGTTGAAAATCAAATCCACGAAGCCGATGCAGCCATGTCCATCGGGGATGTACGTCAAGCGATGAACATTCTGGGCAACGTGTTGCACGCAGAGCCGAGTCACAAAATTGCCCAAAATATGTTCAATGCGGCGGAAGAACAGTTGAATGGCGGCGCACCCGCCGGTGCTGCGCCGCTTGATGTCACGAGAACTCTCTCCGCAACCTCGTTTGTCGATGCAACCATGTTGGCGCAGTCCCTGAATTTAGACAAAATACACAAGGAAGTTGAAGTGGCGATGGCTAATGCAGAGAGACGCATCAGAGGCGGTACGCCCGATTACGACGCTGCCATTCAAAGTCTCAAACTGATGCAGCAGATCGTTCGGAGTAATACCGTCCTTGCACCGGCAAGCCGGGATGCACTCCTGGATCGGCTAGGGAATTCAATCAGGCACATCGAACACGCAAGATTTTTACAAGAGCAAGAAAATGTCCGCTCCGCCATGAACATTGCTATCGAGCGTTCCCGCCTAGAAGCCATGACTGCGGGGCAGGCCGACCGGGAACGGGCAATCCAAATTTTTGACCGGTTCACCGCCTTGATGAGAGCGGGGGAATACGGCCCGGCAGAAACTGTCGGGGGCGCAGCCATCGAAGTATTGCCCGACCATCCGGCACCCTATTTCGCCCGGCGGATGGCGCAACTAATGAATTATATTCAAGAATACGAAGAAATTCGGCACCGGCGGCATATCGGATTCCTCGAAACATTTATGTCGGCAGAACGGTCATTCATTCCCGTGGCGGATGAGCCCCCCTTTACCTACATCGGCCGGGAACGTTGGAGACTCCTCTCCGATTACCGGAAAGCGAAATACTCCTCTGTGGCCTTGTTCGACCCGGATGAATCGATTAAAACGATTAAGGCCGTCTTGGAAAGCCGGGATATTCAGCTGAACATTGATGAAACAACCACCTTCGGCGACTTGTTCAGAATGATTCGGGACGAGTTACGGCGGCTGAAAATGCCGGACATCAACATCGCACTGGATACTGCCGCATTAAGGAATACGGCAACCACGATCAGAACCGACACCATTGTCGCCCCGGAAGGATTCGAGCCGTCACGTATGCGGTTACGCAATACATTGATCAGACTCTTGAGTCCGCATGACCTGATGTATGTTGTTCGGGAGGAATCACTGCTGATTACTACCGTCGAAGAGGCACGAAGACGGCATAACATGTTCATCAAGATTTATCCGATTGGCGACATTCAGATGCTGGAAATGGGCGGCATGGGAGGAGGTATGGGCGGAATGATGGGAGGTATGGGGGGCATGATGGGCGGCATGGGCGGTATGGGCGGCATGATGGGAGGCATGGGCGGCTTCGGCGGCAGCAACTTCGGTAGCGGAGGCAGCAACTGGGGCGGCAGCGGAGGCAGTAACTGGGGCGGCAGCGGCGGAGGCAGCGGTCGGGGCGGCAACAACAGAAGCAGTTGGAGCGTGCCCGATGAAATTACCCGAAGCGGCATGAGCCAAGAAGTGAGTCAAGCGGTGAGTCAAACAAGACAACTGATTGAAAATGCCCTGTCGGCAACTGACCGTAACGCTTTCTGGACGGATTATTTTGCCCAAGAGGATGTCGATCCTGATACCGTCAAAGAAGTTGTCCGGCAATTGAGCAGAGAACTCAAAATCAAACCGGAAAATGCCGACTCTATCGTTGCTCTTATCGAAGCCGCCCTTCTGAGCGGGCACGCACAGCCTTGGATGTACGAAGCACTGACGCTTTCGCTCTACATTCAGGGAGCACCGAAAGCCCAACTCCTTCGGGCGGCACTTTCGGCGGCGGATTTTTGCGAAACTCCCGTCGATTTGCTCAATGTGGGGTTCGTGATGCGGATGACCCTCGGACTGAAAGAGTATGCGTTCCCATTGTATCGGCAGGCACTCGAAAATATGCCGCCCCGACGGGAACTCTTTGCGGCAACATTGCGGCTGGCAGACGAATTATACCGCGAATATGATGATGAAGAGTCCCTTCGCTGGATTGGGCTGGCCATCCTTTCACAGGAATGGGAGGGTGCGTTGGGTGCCAAACTGTCCCGGGATGCCGAAGAATTGATGTCTGTGCTCGGCGGACGCTTGGAGAATCAACAACGTTATGACGAAGCCCTACAACTGGCCCGCGACCTTCGGGCGGCAAAACTTCGGGACTGCATTGTTACCGTAGAATGGATGGGGGAAGCGGGCATTGACTTGATGGTGCGTGAACCCTCGAATTCGGTTTGCTGGTTCAATAATCCGCGAAGTACGTCCGGCGGACTGCTGAAGACAATACCGCCGTTGACTCCCGCACGGGTAAACAATCAATCGGCGGCCAAAAGTATCTCCTATGTCCTTCCCAAGGGGTTCAATGGAAAGTATTCGCTGCTTGTGCATAAAAGTTGGGGGAAATTATCGAATAATCTTGTGAAAGTAACCCTTCAAACAAATGCGGTTTCTGGCGCAACCGAGACCACGGAAGGCCTTTATCGGATGGATACGGAAGGTGTCATGGTGCATTTTAACCTTGAAACGGGGCGGCGGACGGAACCCGTGCACGAGGGGCAACTGGAACGGGTGGAGTTACACCTTGCCGCGACCCCGCAGGGAGCTGTAACGAGAAACACTTCGTTATGGCGAATGCGGGATGATCACCTACTGGGGCAAACCATAGACGAAGAGACACTCCCCGCACCCACCCCGACACCGACACCGACCCCCACTCCGACACCGACCCCCATTCCGACACCGGTTGTCGTGGATCCTTATACGTACGGGGCCCGTTATGTCGGTTATATGCCGGTGATTGAAATTCTTGATGATGGTGTCGAATTGTTCTTTGGTCCCGGTATGGTTGCTGTTTCTCCCGACAGGCGGTACGTGTTGATGAGGCCGGAACTCGCCTTCGACTCTGTTGCCGGTGCGGTTCGTGAATACAATCTCGCAACAGGTACAGTCGGCGGTACCCCCTAGTGTTCAAGCGTGAGTGTCGGGTAGTGTTACATAATTGTTGGTTTGCCCTCAAAAAAGACTTGTTTTTGAGGGCAAGTTGCGGCCGCATCAACAAATTTGGCACATTACCTACAAATTGGCACGGGAGGGATTCGGCCCGCTCAAAAGGAACCCATCTGTGGATTTCTTTGAATGGTTGAACCAGCAGGAGTCCGAATCCGTTGATTGCTAGGCAAAGGATATGTACTAAGTTAGCCGCCGCACCTGTGCGGCGCAATAAGCAGAGACGCAATAATAGGGTTGCGCAAAAATAAACACGAGCCGGAAGTGTAGCACAACGTAACTTGCGGGTGCACACCGAACACGTCCTCACCCGCAAGTTCCGGCGGAGTACCGCCTACACTTGCGGCTCTTTGTAAATACTTGAAAATTTCAGAGACAGTGTCACCAAAGCGGAGAAATGTGCGAAGAGTCAATCGTGAAATGCGTTTTACATTTTCAGCAATAATGTTTGGACTGGAGACTCCGTCTAAAAATTGTTACAATATCCCCAGACACTTCGTCTTGCGGAGATTCGTCTGATTCGCCATCCCCTATTTTTTTTATCGAAACACACAAACCATGGATCAACAGCGGTACCTCAAACCGGAGGTCATTCAAACTATCAAACGGCTCGACTTGAAAGCGCAGTTTATCGTTAAGGGCTTCATTCAAGGGTTGCACGCCAGTCCGTTGCACGGCTTTTCCGTCGAGTTTAGTGAACACCGGAAGTACGTCCACGGAGACGATCCTGCCGATATTGATTGGCTTGTCTATGCTAAAACCGAAAAGTATTACGTCAAAAAATATGAAGCCGAAACGAATCTGCTCGGTTATCTCATCGTGGACACAAGCCGGTCGATGGGATACACCTATCGGCAGGAGATGACCAAGTTCGAGTATTCCATCTGCCTAGCGGCGGCACTGGCATACTTGATGATACATCAGCAAGACCCCGTCGGACTCGTAACGTTTGACGAAACGATTAAGCAATCGTTGAAGCCGCAGTCCCGGCGAAATCAACTCGGCACCATTCTTTCCATCTTATCGAAATTGGAACCGACGGGACAAACGAACATCGCCTCGGCTCTGACGCAACTGGCGGCAATGCTCAAGAGGCAGAGTCTCGTGATGGTCTTCAGCGATTTGCTCGGCGATGCGGATGCGGTGTTGAGTTCGCTTCACCGATTGCGTCATTCGGGACACGACATTATTTTGTTTCATGTTCTTGACGAAGCGGAGGTAAAGTTTCCGTTTCGCGGTCGGGTGGAGTTGCTCGATCCCGAGTCGGGCGAAAAGGTGCCGGGCAATGCGGATGCGTTGAAACAGCACTATTTGGATGAGTTGGAACAGTTCCGAAGCCGATTTCGCCGGGATTGTTTCCAAAGCCGAATCGACTATGTGGAACTCGATACCAGTGTGGCGTTTGACAAGGCGTTGATCGAGTATCTCGTCCGCCGGTCAGGAAGACGGTGAAAACATTTGTGCCCTACACGGGGAGGCAGCGAACATTTCATTTGCATACTTTGCGGTTAATTCTTTTTTAACCGCAAAGTACGCAAAGAAAATAATGGAACAACAAAAAAACGTTTACCCGCTAAATTTGCTGATAGTTTCGTATTTTGGGGGGTAGACAGGCCTTGAAAAACAGGGCAAAGCACTGATTTCACCAACCAATATGCCTGACGATTATAAGGGTAAGCGCCGTGCGATGGTAAACACAGGCGATAAAAAGGTGCCAATTACACGGAAACAATTTTGCCTCGTTGTGCTAATTTGTTAAAAATACTGCCCCCCAAAATACGAAACAATCAGAAAAATTTAGTGGGTGCCGTTTTCACCGATAACACCCCCTATTCCAAATCTTCCCAGTCGTCCCAGTTCCAACAGGGAAGTTGGATGCCGAGTGTTGCCAAATAGTCCCGTTCCTTTTCCTGCATAACGGCTTTTTTTTCCGGGGCGGTGTCGTCATAGCCGAGAAGATGGAGCATTCCGTGAACCACGTAGAGCAGCATCTCCTCTTCGGCAGTCCAACTGAACTCTTCGGCACGTTCCTTGGCAATTTCGGTGCATACCAAGGCTTCCCCTTCGAGATGTCCCTCATCCTGCCGGTATTCGCAGGGGAAACTGATCGTATCCGTCGGGTAATCATGCCGCAAAAAATCCCTGTTGTACTGCTGAATGGTGTCGCTATCGACCAGTACGACATTGATTTTGCCGCTTTTGATTCCGTTGTCGTCGAGGATCCGTTCGCACAGCGTCCGCACCTTTTCGACATCGACAGCAAGGCAGTCTTGCTCATCGAGTATCTCTAACAAAAGCGGGGCTTTTCGGCGGAACGGCATAGGTCGAAACAAAACAGCACGGTTAAATGGATACGGTTAAATGGACTTCTCAAGAGTTTTGCACATATTCCTCATCGGCTTCTTCTTCGAAGTCTTCCTCGAAGTCTTCTTGGGTGTCCTTCTTGGGTGAACTGTTTCCGAATTCTTCGTTGAGCAATTTGGAGACTAGGAGTTGGTTTTTCACTCCTTGGTCGAGGACGAATTGCAAATGCGGCACATAGCGTGTATCCAGCCGTTTGGCAATTTTGGATTGGAGAAATCCCGCACAGGATTTGAGACCTTTGACACAAAGTGTCTGTGCGGCTTCATTCCCCATCACGGAAACATAGACCTTTGCCGTTTGCATATCCCCGGAGACTTCGACACGCACTACGGTTACATCCCGGACTCGCGGATCTTGAATTTCCGTAAGAATAGCCATCCCGACCACCTGCCGAATGGCTTCCGCTGCTTTGAGAGTACGTCTTGACATGGCACCAGTTTAATTGGAGAAGTCCCAAAAAGCAAGATGTGCCCCCCTGTCCATTCAGTCGACACGTTTGTCGGCGGAAGCGGCGCGGCGCGTAGAAATGAGAAGAAAATGAAATTCGCTTTGCTTGCGTTCCGGCTTGATGCCTACGCCAATTACCCAAGTTCAAGAAAAACGAGAGTGTAGCACGGAAGTAGCAGATATTTCTTGCGACGGCACAAAGTGGGGGACCAAACGCTAAAAACAGCGTGATGTGTCTCCCCTTCCCGTGAATACCCCCAGAACAGCAGGAATTTTGCCCAATATGACGCAACGTGCTAAAAATAAAGTACAAATTTCGTTTTTGGGCTACTTCGTTGCTACACTCTCGATGTTGCTACACTCTCGATGTTGGGGGTATTTTTAGAGACGGTTGCGTTTCTCCATTCCCTTTGATAGAATGGTATCATCCTGTTACGTTTCTAGGAGACTCGTCTCATGTCCAAACGTCTTTTCTGTGCCATCCTTTCGCTTGCCGTTCTGGCTAGTTGTGTGCAAGCCGAGACGGTCTATATCGATCAACTCGATCTTTCCAAAGCCCTATCCGGCTGGCAAACGACGCAAAGCCGAAAGTCCATCGAAGGAGCCCCCATCTCCATCGGCGGACAACGGTTTGAACGCGGAGTCGGAATCCATCCCAGCGACCGAGGCGAAAAGAAAGCGGAGATCCGCGTCTTGCTCCCCCTCGCCGACGGAAAATTCACCGCCCACGTCGGTATCAATGACTCCCGCGGAAGACAAGGACTCGCCGAATTCATCGTCTATCTCGACGAAAAAGAAGTCTGGAGAAGCGGATTCATGAGAGGAGGCGACACCGCAAAATTTTGCGAAGTCCCCTTTACCAAAGAGAACCAACTCCTGCAACTCATCGTCGACGCTGGAAACGATTACGGAAACGACCACACCGACTGGGCTGACGCAAAACTAGAATTTGAAGGAGGACAACGCCCCGTCGTTCTGGAAAAGTCCATCATCAACGCTCCTCCCGTCGTGAACCGAGAAGACGAATACGCTTACACATTCCACCAGTTGCGCACCGGCATTCCCGCCAGACGCGCCGCCCAAGCACTGCGGGTGGAATCCACCTTCCTACAAACCGACCGCAATCCCGTCGACGTGGTACTGCGGCGAACCAAAGCACTAATGGGACACCTGATGCAGTTACCGAATGCACCTAATCTGGCGCAGGAAACCCTTGAATTAGTGGCAATCGAAAAAGCATACCATCGTGATACTACCGACGAAGCAACACTGCGGAAACTGTTCACGACCATTACCGACCTCCGCGATAGAGTCGCTCTGAAAAATCCGCTTCTTGACTTCACCGACGTGCTGTTCATTAAGCGGCACTACTGTCCCGTACCGGAGCCGCAGGGAAATCATATGGTCGATCAGTTCTTCGGCTTTCACGCCGTGCCGGGCGGAGGAATCTTCGTTCTCGAAAACGCTTTCGATCCCGAAAAACGTACCGTCAGAACTCTACTCGAAAACAGCGTCGTCGAAAGCGATACCCGATTGAAAGGAAAAAAACTCGACCACACCTGGGGATACATCGCCCCAGAATTGTCCTTTGACGGTACAAGAATTCTCTTTGCCGCCGCCGATGCCGTTACCGAAAGACGACATTCGTATCAATGGACGGAAGGAAATTGCTATCATATTTTCGAGGTGGGCATTGACGGCACTAATCTGATTCAACTGACGGACGGTCCGTGGAACGACATTGACCCCTGTTATCTGCCGAGCGGTCGGATTGCTTTCATTTCGGAGCGGCGCGGCGGATACGGACGATGTCATGGAAGACCCTGCCCCAGTTATACGCTCCATTCGATGTTGCCCGACGGAAGCGATATTATCGCATTGAGTCCGCACGAAACAAACGAGTGGGCACCGATGGTCGATCACAGCGGAATGATTGTCTATACCCGCTGGGATTATGTCGATCGCGGGTTCAACCAAGCACACCATCCTTGGATTACCACACCGGATGGACGTGATTCGCGTGCCATTCAGGGGAACTATTCCGAAAGAGAGAATCAACGTCCGCACATGGAGACATCTTTCCGTCCGATTCCCGATTCCCATAAACTGGTCGGTACGGCAATGGGACATCATTCGCAATACTTTGGTTCAATTATTCTGCTCGACCCGAACATCTTGGACGATGTCGAAGGGGGCGACCCGATGGCACCGCTTCGCCGGATTACGCCGGAGCAGCCCTTCCCCGAAGTGGAGAACAGGGCGCACCATGACTCGCAAGACTATGGTCAACCTTTTCCGCTCAGCGAAGATTTTTACCTTGTTGTCTATGATCCTTTCAGCGGTATGGGCAAAGGTCACGAAAACAATTTCGGCATTTATCTGTTGGATTCCTTTGGCAACCGGACATTACTTTACCGAGACCCTGACATTTCGGCGCAGTGTCCGATAGCATTGAAGCCGCGTCCGACTCCGCCGGTGATTCCGAACCGAACACTCGTCGGCTTGTATCCCGGCGATACGCCGACGATGCCGCCGGAAGAGTTACCGAAGACTGGTAAGGTCGGTGTTATCAACGTGAACATCGCCAATCGTCCCTTCCCTGAAGGGACGGAGATTAAGGAACTCCGTATCGTTCAGGTTTTGCCGAAGACGACTCCTATCGAAAATCTGCCGCGAATCGGTTACGGTAGTCAAACCGGCGCACGGTTGGTGTTAGGCACGGTGCCGGTGGAGCCGGACGGCAGCGTGTTGTTTGAAATGCCGGTGGATGTACCGGTTTATTTTCAAGCCCTCGATGCCGATGGCGTGGCAGTGCAAACGATGCGGAGTGCGACCTATATTAAGCCGGGGGAGACGTTGACTTGTTTGGGGTGCCATGAAGGTCGGCATTTCGGCACGGCGGCACCGACGACTTTTCCGGCGGCGTTTCGTCGTCCTGCTTCGGTCATTGTACCGGATGTAGAGGGTTCGAATCCGTGGAGTTATGCTCGTATGATTCAACCGATATTGGACAAGCATTGTGTCGATTGCCATGCAACGGAAGCGGCGGCGGGCAAGACTTTCCTGCTGGGACGCGAAGTAAAACAGGGTCCCAGGATGAGCGGTCGAAAAGGGGAATTTTTCGAGTCTTACATTAACTTGGAGCCGCATGTGTTTATGTTGCGTAATGCTCATACTGACCGATGGAACGGCTCGGACTCTTGGGCACCGGCACGGACATTTCCGGGAGAGTTTGGGGCGAACAAGTCTCCGCTTTGGAAGTTATTGAAGGAGGGGCATTATGATGTTAAGTTGAGTCCGCAGGAACTCCGTGCGTTTGCGTTGTGGATGGACAACAACGCCGACTTTTACGGTGCGTATGAATTGGAGACTCTCGAAGCGCAGCGTGCAGGGGAGATTGTGTTTCCGGGAATGGAGTAATCCCGTAGCCAAAGTATGCTGAAAACGGCACTAAATTGTGCATTGGGCTTCTTTGCGGTTAAACAAACAGATTTAACCGCAAAGTACGCAAGGGGTTGCGCAAAGATCGCAATGCAAAGGACGCAATAACAAAAAAAAGCGGTTACCCGCTAATTTTTGACACACTCATATTGCATCGACTCGGCAAAGACTTCTTGAAATTGCGGAAGATTTGCCAATTCGCAATGCTGCGATTGCTCTACTAACTGTCGGACGACCTCGGCATTGTCAGGATTCAACAACATTGCTCTCGCACCGGCAAGCGATGTGTTGCCGCAAAATTGAAAACGCTCCGAAGGAATCGACGGTAACAAACCAATACGCCGCGCCGAAGCAAGTCGAATAGATTGACCAAATCCGCCGGCAACATAAAACGTTTCAATCTCTTCCGGCAACAAATGATGCTCTCGAAGCAAAAGCGTAATCCCCGCCTTGATCGCACCCGACGCAAGTTGCAGTTCCCGAATGTCCCGTTGCGTCAACACAATGGCTTCACCAATGCCTGATGCCGCCGCCGATACCAATTCAAAATGAGACGCTTTATCGGCAAAGCGACCGCTGGGCAAAATGATCTCTTGATCTAACAATACCGCAACGGCATCAATCAAACCGCTGCCGCAGATACCGATAGGCGGCTTGCCTGCTATCGTGGAAACAACGATTTTTCCGTCAACATAATCAACATGCTCAATCGCTCCCGGTACGGCAAGAGTACCATGTTCGATTCTTGCACCTTCAAAAGCGGGTCCCGCCGCCGTTGCCGCCGTGAAAAGTCTTTCACGATATGCTAAAACGATTTCGCCGTTTGTGCCGATGTCGAGAAAGAAAGAAGGCAGACAATCCGGGGATTGCGCTGCGCTACATCCCCGGCTCTTTGGGTAAGAATTTTTTATTGCCAACATTCCCGCGACGATGTCGCCGCCGACGAAGCCGCCGAAAATCGGAAACGCCTCGACCGTGCCTGACATTGCCAAATCGATTTCGCCCGCTTGACGCGGCGGAAAATTATTAACAGGAGCATGAAAAGGACTTACGCCAAGCGAGGAAGGATCAATACCGAAAAGAAGCGATTGCATGACAGTATTGCCCGCCGCAACCATAACGGAAATATCTTGGGAAGTGATTCCCCTCTTGTCGATCAGTTCGGCAATCATTTCGTTGATGGCTTCGACGATCATACGTTGCATTGCAGTCAGGGCGGTTTCGTCTTCCATGACTTTTTGGATTCGGGCGATGATATCGTCGCCGAATTGCCGTTGCGGATTGGCGCAGGAAGCAATTTGCATAGACAATGTACCGGTGAAGTCGTGCAACTCGGCGGCGAGAGTCGTCGTGCCGATGTCCAGTGCAATACCGTAACCTGTTGAGACGGCAGACGGCAGACGGCAGACGGCAGATTTTGATGCGGTCTGTACAAAGACGTTTTGCTCATTGTCTCGAAGCGATGAGTCGGGAATGATAATGTCGAGATCGCTTTCTACAATCGCTTGGCAGGCGAGAACTTTTTGGTGATTGGCAATGACTTGACATTTTCCGCAGATTCCTGCTCCTCCGCAGTGCGTCCGCAACGCATAACCGGCTTGAGCGGCGGCGTTGTCTAGCCGCGTTCCTGCCGGTACGATGAACGTTTGCTTCTGTTGAAAGGTGATGCGGTGTTGTGTCAATCCCACTTGAGCGTTGCCTTGATGTCATCTAGCATTTGTTTCTCTTCGGCATCCACCCAGGTCAGTAAGAACAGCAAGGCAAATCCATGTTTGAGACATACCCAATATTCTTGGTGAATACGAATTCCTTGTATAGAGACTTCCGTTTCTAAGACAATGAACTCCACACCGTTTACAGTCCGGTTTGTTTCCGACTTGATGTTGATGCCGGGCATTGTTTTGGCGATCAGTTGGCGAGTCTGTTTTACATACTCTGCACGATTGATTAGTAAGGGGAGTGTTTCGGCAAACGCACTAACGCTTGGGTTAAAGGATTCTCTCGCTTCGGCTTCATCATCCGTATAACGAAACACATTGAACAGGTCGGCGGTTGTGATTTCCGCTATTTTGGCGGCTTTTTCCGCTTCTTGTCTGTTGACGAAATCTTCGTCTATCCACTCGATAGCATCCATTTCTTCTTTCGAAGCGATGTGCCAACTCTCCGGCATGGTGATGGAAAACCCAAAAAAGTCATTGCGGTAGGTGGAGTCAGACCAGTTTCCGTAATCGAAATTGGCGGGAATTTCTCGGGAACACCCTGATAAGAGGATGGACGTGAAAAGAAGGAAAAGAACGGCAAGAGAAAGAAGCGAGTGTTTCATAAGGAAGGTTGGAAGGAGATATAACTGCCGCCGACATTGTAAAAAGAAAAAGGGGAAAGAGCAAGTCCACTGTCGTATGATGTGTAGATGGGAGAGTGTTCAAGTTTAGTGGGTCTTTTTCCTTTTCTTTGCGTCCTTTGCGGTAAAAAAAACTTGGCTCTATTCCGATTCCGGGTTGGTGGGTAGTGATGGTGCTCAATCAAGCAAAGTTGGGGCGAAATTACGATGAAAACTCACGCAGATGCACAAAACAGTCGATTTGTTTTCGGTGTTTGGGTAAAATAGGTAATTTGTGGTGCCGTCTTTGTGG
>Ga0099364_10004015_pt1 | contig 22425 bp, 22 predicted proteins | sample TergutTh196P3_FD_73070 | JGI IMG/M metagenome (GOLD analysis project Ga0099364, IMG submission 73070) | Microcerotermes parvus P3 segment gut microbial communities from Pointe-Noire, Republic of the Congo - Th196 P3 | ecosystem: Host-associated > Arthropoda: Insects > Digestive system > Gut ...
AGGGTGAGGAATCTAGATAGCATAGCTGCCATTTGCGCGCGGGTAAGTGGTGATTCAGGACGGAATGTGGAGTCGGGGAATCCGGTGATCACTCCGAGATCTACCAATGGTTTGAGATACTGGTTGTCTGCTTCGCTAAGGTCTGTAAAAGCGGTATTGTTCTCAGCAGCGAGAGCGAATACAAACATATTGAGTACAAGCGCGATAACCAGTATAATTGCAGGAACTCTTTTCTTCAACATTTTATCTCTCCTTACATAATGATGCATTGTGGTTGCAGCCATGCGCAGGTGTTGCGTTTTGCGCTATGCTTGCTTTGTTTCTATTAATCTTCCATAGCATGTGGCTGATACAACTGCATACCCGGAATAATACCACAGGCATGTGGATTTAGCAAGATTAACATCGAGGGTATCACCGGGACAGCCTTATTTGGTATGCGCCGGCGAAAATGAGAGGTGTTTCTGTTCGCCAAAGTACGCTTAGATGGATGCTGGAACACTTGCGCATCTGCATAGGATGCAGCTTTGCGCGACAAGGACAGTGACATGCCTTTTTCCGTGCAATGCGCTAATAAATCAGGCTAACCCATGAATATCAATCCTGACAGCAAAAACTTGGTTGAACCAATTTGTTTGTATTGAAAAATACTGAAAAACTGTGTATTATATCAATGTGCATAGTTGCAATGGAGTTTAAGGGTGTTTTATCGCATATCCCGGATTAAGGGAGATGCTGGATTGCGTTAACTACTTTGCAATGGCTATAATTGGATACTGAACACCAATATTCTGCGGCTCGCTTGCAGGAACGTTTCGATATCAGGAGGTGATGCTTACCAAATGACCGATTTAGTATTAAATGCGGTTTGCGCCATATTGTTAGCATTTGTTACAGCGACGGCGGTTATCTGCTACTTCCAATGTCCGGATAAAAGATTGAGACAATCTTATACAGCTGTTGGTTTTTGTATGTTCGGCTGGTTGATTTCTGTTATTTTGTACCGCTCTACGGAGTCTGGTGAACTCGCAGTCTATTTTGACAACCTGCCTTTTCCATTTATCGCTTTTCTGCCTGTATCAGTGTTCACAATGACGCTCTTCTTTTATAACAGAGGGGAATATGCGACAAAAAGAAACATTGTTTTGATAAGCTTGATTCCCTTTTGCACAACTTTGGTTGCATTGGTGCCGCAGCTTAGTTTCCTGCTTAGGCATGGCCATGTCATGGTATCTACAGGACCGTTGCATTTAGCTGCATTCACATGGAATTGGTGGTTCTATCTGCACACTGCCTATAGCTATCTGGTATCTATGGCTTCTGTCTTGTTAGCAGTCAGCCATCACAGGAAACAACCAAGCGGGTACGGAATACCATCTGGCTTGCTCGTGGCAAGCATCATTTGCACACTGGCAGGAAATCTATACTCAATTGTTAACCGCTCCCAAGTGGACTCAACGATGGTAACAAGCAGTTTGGCTACAGTTATCATATATATAGCAATTGCAAGCAATCCCGGCGTTGAGTACTTGGCGATTGCACACAAACAGCTTGTCGCAGATATGGATCAGGCTGTTTTCGTTTTAGGAAAGCAAGGGCAGGTGGTGGAAGTCAACAATGCGGCGCTCAATTGGCTCAAGGCTATAGGGTTCTCGGACTCGCTACCATATGAGTTTGACAATGTGCTGGACTGCCTCGAAAAAAGAGGCGGGGTGGTCAAAGATAGCTTCCTTCATACTGCCGATCAAAATGTGTTTTTGCAAATAGGAGATGAAATGGTGGTCTATACGCTGTCAAAGCGGCAAGTTGCAGATAGAAAAAGCCAAATAATGGGAAGCTATATTGCTTTGACAGATATTACCCAATATAGCCAAATGATTTCTCAGCTAGAGCAAGAAGCTGAAATCGATTATCTGACAGGGATTGGAAACCGAAGGGTTTTTGAGATGCAGTACAAGCAGATGGACACTGTGGAAAATCTTCCGATTTCATTGATCTTGGCTGATGTAAACGGTTTAAAAATGGTAAACGATCGGTATGGCCATCAAATTGGCGACAAATTATTGTGTTCGGTTGCCAGAGCAATGGTGCATATTTGCCCGCAGAACGGGGTTGCAGCAAGGATAGGCGGGGATGAGTTTGCGTTGATTGCTCCGAATTGCAGTGGGGAAGATATTCAGATACTTGCGACTGCAATAAAAGACGCGTTGAGAGAAGAAAAAAATGAGATGTACACACCTTCGGTTGCCCTTGGATTCGCAACCAAGATGCATGTTTCACAGAACTTGCAAGAACTTCTTGTTGAAGCGGACAATAAGATGTACATAGAAAAAGGATATGACCGAAGAAGATGAATATGCTTTAGGCAGACACAAGGTAATTCCGCACCAGTCTATGGAAAGGGGAGGAAATAGGGCAGAAAAAGCACCACCGAAACATTTGGTGCGGAAAGAACACTCAACTTTCTTGTTGTGTTCACCGATAAATTATGTGATAATAGTTATGCTTGAGCATAGGAGAACCGAATGAGTAGTATTAATGGGATTTTCGGCGCAAACCTTTCTGAATATGTTGATAAAACGCAAGTTGCGAACATGGAAACCGAATCGAATGCCGAATTTTCAAGAATAATCGCTGAGGCGCTGGAGGAAGAACTGACACGAATGAGCGTCTTGGCTAACCCAGGCGTTCCTAGCTCGCTAGGACCTTTTGGGAGCGGAATGCTACCCATGGCCATCAATACCCACAGCGGTGGGTTGGAACAAATGCTGTTGGCTGCTGCATCTTCCGGTGAAATTACTGATGCGCAAACAGCCTTGTTTATGCTATGCATGATGATGCAATCAAACCAGAATGGCGACTTCTCGATGGTGATGCAAATGATGGCATCTATAATCATGCAAATGGAAGACGAGGAAGGAGTTTTGCGAAACTCGGTGATGGCATCAAGATATGACCCGTATGTGCTTGATTCGATAGACTGGGGAGTGTTCGGAAACGCTTGGCAATCAGGCGCTGGTATGGGCGGGGTTTCGCTGCCTCTAGAGTTTTGGAGACCTGCGACACCGGTTGTGACCAGCAATGCAGCAAACAGGAGCGCTGAGCGCTACAATGCGGTTATCAGGCAGTTTTCTGTTGAAACAGCAGAGAGATACAGACCTTTTCGCGATGGATACACTTATTGCAATATTTACATGTGGGATGTGACAAGGGCAATGGGTGCGGAAATCCCGCTATACACGGATGCGCTCACTGGTGAAGCTCGCTACTATCCAGATACTCAAGGAACGACATCGATGACTGCCGTAAAAATGGATGCTTGGCTCAAGAAGCATGGTGCCGATTATGGCTGGCGCTCGGTTGATGCGCAAACTGCTCAAATGCACGCAAATGCAGGCAAACCAGCAGTCACCACAGCTGGAACAATCGATCACGTTCAGGTTATCTGCCCTTCAAGGAGTGGTGGATACGACCCTGTTCGAGGTGTCACAATCGCTCAAGCGGGAAGCAGGGTGAGTAGCTACACGCATATTACTGACATATATAGCGCAAATGCTTTGAACAATCATGTAAGCTATTGGATACATGATTGACAGAAAGACGCATTTCCTGTTGATGCAGTGCAATTGCTCGTTTCCTGTTATATCAGCTAAGAAAGTAAGATGATTATGGCGTCTATCCTTGATCATTATCGAATACTAGGTGTCAGTGTTGGAGCTGATTTGGCAGATATTACGTATTCGTATAAGAGACTGTGCAGAATATACCACCCTGATGTCAATGATGATCCACAAGCCGAAGAGCTTATGAAGAGCATAAATCTTGCATATTCGGTGCTGCGAGACAAGCTCAGGCGAGAAGCCGCATTCCGTGAACGTGCGGCTTATTCTCGTTCTACAAGGAGAAACACCGGCTCGGAAGCTCGATACGGCAATGCAGAGGCGAGAAAAACGCCAGACAGGTCTGACATTGAAGCCTTTACGGTTGTATATGAGTATTTCAGCGCTATTAGCTCATATGACTATTCCCGTGCGTACAATTACTTAAGCACACCTGATAAACGGCATATACCTAAAGAAGCTTTCATAGAATGGCGCAAATCGGTGGCTAGGCTTTTTCATATGCGCGATTTCTCTGTTGACTCCAACCCAATTCCTGCGTCGGTGACGTTTGATAACGAACAAAGCATAGTGGGGAAGAAATTTAGGGTTACTGTGACAGAAGAAAACATCGCTGAGGAAAAAACCGGCACAGGTGTTGTCGAGAAGCTTGCCGTCATGGAAAACAATGCTTGGAAAATCATTCTCGGCTATCAGGATGTCAGCGAACTGACCCGCTCTTTTGAAGAGCGTTTCGAAACCGAGCAGAAACGCGATGCAGAAAAGCTTTTTGAAGAATATGCCGCAGGGCTGCATCCGTCATACAGCATGTTTAACCTAGTGGGATTGCGAAGAGCGGTTTCGCGGGAGATTTACAGACATAAACGTTTTGGCGGTGCACTGACCTTTGCTGCGATTTCCGTAAAAGCATCCGGAAACCTTGCGGGGGGACAGGAAGAACTGGAGCGCATCGCTGCGAAAACGATGAATGGTATGCTCCGAGAAACTGATGTGCCAGCATACGTGGGAGACGGTGTTTTCGCAATTATGTACGTGGAGCTGCGCAAAAAAAACGCAGAAGAAATAATCAATAGATTGGTCAGGAGCATACGCAAAAATGCAGGGGAGCGTTTCGACAGTGCTGCGACGGTTGATTTTACCTTTGAATCGGTATCTGCGAACAAAACCGTAGACATGAGTGTTTTAGACAGAGTATTAAGTAGGTTTCTCAAAAAAAAGTAAAGATTTCAGCTAAAATTCCGATTATATCTTTGTAAGAGGTTATTCCCGTTTTATGATCTTTTATCCTCGATTGATATCGTTTTTTTTTCATCCCCGAAAACTTAGCGATAAACATCGCGATACCAACTGAGATTTCGTAACTTGGAATAAAAGCTTACACAGCGTATATGAAATACGCTCCCCAAGCAGGTCAAGGATGACCGAATACAACAATCAAAAAGATCAAAAGGATTTGAGGTGTATTTATATGGCAATCAACCCACTAACAAGGTCCTCGCCTGTCAGAATGATGGGCATGTCTTCAGGCATTGATACCGATTCCCTCATACAGCAAATGATGAGAGCGCATCAAATGCGCATTGACAACAGACTCCGCGCAAGAACGCTTCTGGAATGGAAGCATCAAACGCACACAAGCATTAAAGACCAAATTAACGACCTGAGAAACACATATCTGCGATCCAGCGGACTGAGCAGCGTTTTGAATCGCAATGCATATAATGCTGTTGTTGCGAACCTCACTGGTGCTAATTCCAATGCTGTCTCAATAAAAACAGGGTCAAATTCACCAACCGGCACGATGACGATAACTAAAGTTGAAAGCCTGGCTAAAGGTGCAAGCATTACTTCCGATGCCAGCGTCACCGGAATCGGTGGCTCAGGGCTTTCGATGACGGCTCGCCTTGGTAGCCTCAATCTTACCGGAGGCGCAATAAACTTTACCGATGATAAGCTCTCTTTGACTACTGAAGGCGGCGATTCCGTAGAGATATACAGAAATGCCGGCGGAGACTATGTGTACAATGGTTCTCAACTTGTTTTTGATTCAAACGGCAGAGCAACCATATCTCTCATCGGCAGCGGAAATCCGGTGGAGTTGCAAAAGCTAGCAGATGGCAACCTGTCAGAAGTAACATTGGACGCTTCTTCCAACGAAGTCCTGGGATCGCCTTCGACAACCGAATATGGAACTGCAAGCATAGACATCAACGGGGAAACAATCACCCTTAACAGAAACATGACTATTGAGCAGATGCTCACTGCTGTAAACAAGAGCGATGCAGAGGTCACAATGAGCTATGATCGGCTTGCTGATAGATTCCGTATCGAGTCAAATGAGATAGGAGGTAGCGCGCTCACGATATCAGGTCAGGCTTTTGGTGCTTTGGGGCTTAACCAAAGCAACATGGAAGCCGGTAGCAACGCAGTTGCTTATATTAACGGTGATAGAGTGGAGCGTGACACAAACACTTTCGATTTTAGGGGCGTATCCGTCACGCTTAACCATGAGTTTGATGAATCGGTTGGAGGAGCGGTCACCGTAACGCTGAAAAACGATGCATCTAACGCCATATCAAATATCAAAAGCGCAGTAGATGCTTTCAATAGCATCTTGAAAAGAATCGATGACCTGCTCAAAGATCGCAAAGGCGTGAACGAAAGGGGATACGTGCCCCTCACCGACGAAGAAAAGTCCATGATGACCGATAAGCAAATCGAGGAATGGGAAACGATTGCAAAAAAAGGTCTGATGAAAGGTGATGCAGGCCTTCAAAGCTTGGCAAACAAATTGCGCGACGAGATATACAAAGGCATCATGTCGAAAACCGACGGTCAATATGATCAGAATTATCTTAGCTTCTCCAATGGGCAGATAGTCATCCATGAAGACAGACTTCAAGCCGCCCTTGAAACGGATGCAGATAAGGTAGCTAACTTCTTTGCAGGCATCAGCGGAAATACCGGTACAGGCTTCTTCTATCGCATTAACGATGCCATGACCGGATATGTCAATACCAGTCAGACTAGGACTATGAAAAACCTGGAAGACTCAATTAGGCAAGTCAATGTTCAAATGGAAAAGATGCAAAAGAAAATGTATGCAGAAGAAGATAAACTATACAAGCAATTTGCCGCCATGGAAACAGCATTGTCAAAATTAAATCAGCAAAGCGATTGGTTTTCCTCAATGCTTGGGACCTCTAATCGCTGAATAGCACATATCTAAGGCGCAAGCAATGATATGAAGCGCTGTGAATGAATGCCGTTGCTGTAAAGATTCATGGAAGCAACAAACATCGCGTTATGCATTTTCCCGGTATATTGCGCAGGTTCAATACAGGACACCAAGGGCTGCGCAAACGGTGCAGCCCAACAATGAAACGGAGGATAATCTCTTATGCAACCTATTCCGCTTAATCCAAGTCCGCAGGACGCTTACCGGCGCCAAGACGTGCTGACCGCAACACCGGCAGACCTTATCGTAATGCTCTATGATGCCTTGAAGAAGAATATTGTTCTGGGACGCAGAGGGATAGACAAAAAGAATATTGAATCCACACATAAACACCTGATAAAAGCGCAGGAAATAGTAACTGAATTGGTGAACTGTCTTGATATGAATTACGAAATATCAGAGGAATTGCTTTCGATTTATGAGTTCATCCTAACTACTCTTGAAGATGCGAACTTTCAAAAGAAAATAGAAATACTCGACCCACTGATAGAAATAGTCGACAGCTTGAGATCAGCTTGGCATGAGATCAGCCAATCGAACAAAGGGAATCTATACATTAACGAGGGACAAGCGTGAGTACTTTCACAAAGGCTGAAGCAGCGAAGCTTCTGGAGCTTCTGGAGCAGGAGCGCATAACATATGGGAGTATGCTACAGCTTACCAAGGAACAAACGGAGCATATTGCTGCTGACGAGGTTGAAGCTTTTGAAAAATCCCTGGATATACGACAGCAGCTCATTGACAAAATCAACGGATTGCATCAGGGACGAGAGCCTCTGATGCAATCTTATCTCTCCTATTTAGAGGGAAACAATGGCAAGAAAATCGATAGAATAGAGAACATGGTCGCAGAAATACATGGATTATTAACCGAATGTTCCCAAATAAATGATGAAAATGCAGCGAAAGCCCAGGAAATAGCCAAAGGATATTCGTTGCGTATCAGCGACTTGAATCTAAAGAAGAAAAGCATAGGCTCATATATCCAAAATGTAGACAATTCGGATTTCTTCGACAGGCTTACCTAGCGTCTTGCTATCTAAGGGAGAACGATTATGAGCATGAAAGTATCAAACATAAAAAACTCGGATCTGAGCCGCTATACTGCACATGGTGCAAAAATTCGCGATACGGGCGAGAGCGAACCGCTTCTGTTCCGGAGGACATTGACGGAATTGTCGGAGGAGATGCATACCGCTCGAATGTATGCGCTCAAAGAGAAAATAGAAGAACAAGGGCATGAGCTATCGGCGAAAGTTGATGTAAGGGAATATGAAAGATACCGAAAACTCATCCGAGAGTTTTTGGATGAAGTTGTCAGCAATAGCTACGCTTTCTCTAAAGAGGATTCATTTGCATCCAGAGGTAGGCACCGCTACCTTGCAACAGTCAGAGTTGTGGATGCGAAACTTGATGAGCTGGGAAAAGAGGTTATGAAAGAGCAGGCTGACAAAATCGAAATATTGAGCAAAATCGATGAAATCCGAGGTTTGCTCCTTGATTTGCTCGTCTGATTGGAGCAAACCATGGAAAACAAGATAAACGCATAGCACAAGCTGCCTTTAGTGCAGAGAATCAAAAACATAAAACAGGATGGTGATATGAATGCAAGATATAATAGACATTGATTTGGTAATCGAAGATGTCATGCAGGGGAAATACCTGACGTTCCTCGTTGGAGATGGCGGGTACGGAATCGAAATCTGCTATGTTGTCGAAATAATCAGCGTACAAGAGATTACATTGGTACCTCACACGCATCTCTATGTCAAAGGCATAATCAATTTGCGCGGTACTGTCATTCCTGTCATAGACATGGCGATGCGTTTTGGGCAAGGAGAAGTCGAGTACACAGAAAAAACATGCATTATAGTTTTAAGCATGGATGACATGAGTGTTGGAATTTTAGTGGATGGTGTCCAAGATGTTACCGATATCGATGATGAGAGCATACAAGACCCTCCAAAAATCACAGGCAACTATATGAAAAATTACTTTATTAAAGCTGTTGGTGTCTCCGATGGCGAAGTAAAGCAATTAATCGATGTGTTCAAGGTTTTCGAGGTCGACAACGAAGAAGACAGCACTATTGATATTTAGTTTCAGGAGAATGCTGCCATGCATATTGCAGATCAAGACTTTGTAAAGCTTCGCGATTACATCAAGAAAAATTTTGGCGTTAATCTCGAAAAAAAAAGAACCTTAATCGAAGGCCGTTTGACGAATTCGATAACACAAGACGGTTTCGATAGCTTCCATGATTATCTCGAAGATATTTATAGCGATAAAAGCGGCGCAAAAATGAATACTTTGATGACGAAGTTGACAACAAATTATACCTATTTTATGAGGGAAGACACCCACTATAAGTTCATGCAAGAAGTTGCCCTTCCTTATTGGACTTCTGCAATACCTGACAAAGATTTAAGAGTATGGAGCGCCGGATGCGCATCGGGCGAAGAAGCATATACAGCCGCTATGGTGATTAGCGAATGGTTTGGACAAAATAAAAAAGGTTGGGACACAACTATACTGGCAACAGACATATCTATTAAAGTACTGGAAATGGCAAAACAAGGCGTTTACCCGGAAGAGCATTTTACGCATCTGCCCAAAGCGTGGAAATCGAAGTACTTCATGAAAATCGGCGAAGAAGACTATAAAGTTTCAGACGCACTGGCAAAAGAGGTTGTGTTCAACCATTTTAATCTTATGGATGATTTCTCCAGATTCAGAAAAAAGTTCCATATAATTTTTTGCCGCAATGTTATGATATATTTCGACACTCCAACGAAAGCCGCACTGGCACGGAAGTTTTTTAATGCTTTGGCAGTCGGTGGGTACTTGTTTATCGGACTCAGCGAGACTCTCAGCGGCATCGCAGGAGACTTCCAGCAAATCTCTCCGGCGATATATAGGAGAGTCGGTTAACTCGCTCAAGGGTAATATTAATATTACTGAAATAAATATTACATAACAAAAAATAACCGGTAAAATGTAAAGTGGATAGCGAGGAAAACCGTTGAAAATACTAAGGAAATAGCATCATGTCAATTGAGCGTAAGATAAAAAATAAAAGAAATAGCTAAAATAATAGACAATTTAAACCAGCCGTGGTATACTCGTTGAGCTACACTCAATAAGCATACAACGGCTGATTTTATCTAATATTAGAGCGTATTTGGCGCAAGAATGCTAAATAGTAAGAATAAAATAACTAATAGCGAGATGAAAGGCGTTGGTGTTGTTAAAATAGTAATTTAAATATTAAGTAATAGTGTTTAAATGAGAGGTTGACTTTATGTGGAACAATATGTTCAAACCGATGGATACGTTGCAGCAAGGACTCTCTGCCGCATGGACGCGCAATGCTGTGATTCGCAATAATATTGCAAATGTTGAAACTCCGGGTTTCAAAGCCTCTGATGTCGAATTTGAGGAACATATGGCAAGAGCTCTAAACGGGAGCGGCTTCACGGGGACGAAGACCCATCAGAGGCATATGGATATAGGTTCCGGCAATATCGAATCTGCAAGCCCGAGGATAACACTGCGAAATGCAACATCGATGAGGATGGATGGTAACAATGTAGACATTGAAGATGAAAATGTCAAACTTGCCCAGAACAGTCTGTATTACAACACATTAATAGAAAAACTCAACAGCGAAATAAGGCGACTTCGCATGGCGATATCGGAAGGCAGATAAACAAAAGTGTTTTCGAGGCACGATTCAAAGTTTCGGACACGCCGGGGGTTAGGGTTTAGGTTTAGCGAACAGGGGTTAGGATATAGGGAACAGGAATAAGGTTTATTTGCGAAAGCATCATGAAACCTATTCTATATCTAAGCTTTCTTATGTCTATTTCCCGTTGCTGACCAAAAAAAGAAAGGAAGCAATGCAAATGTCATTTCTCAGCTCAATGAATATCAGCGCTTCTGCGCTAACTGCAACAAGGTTACGCATGGATGTTATTACAGAGAACATCGCAAGCAGCAATACAACAAGGACGGAAAATGGAGATCCATATAGAAGAAAGTATGTGGTTTTTCAGGAAAAGTCCGATGACAGGGACTTTGCGGCATTTTTTAACAGAGCACGAACAGCATCAGGCGGTGTGCGAGTGCTTTATATCGGTGAGGATCAATCGGAGTTTAAATATGATTATGACCCGACCCATCCGGATGCGGACGAAAATGGATACGTAAGATACCCCAATGTGGAGGTCGTCCAAGAGATGACGGATATGATGTCGGCATATAGGGCATACGAAGCGAACATCACAGCGCTGAATACTGTCAAAGATATGGCGATAAAAACGTTGGAATTAGGAAAATAAAACCACACGTAAGCTATTGATTCGCTCGCCGCCGGGTGAAGGCAAAACTATGTAGATTCCAGATACTTCGCAGGGCATTGTGCACGCGCGCTACGCTGGAAACTATCGAAAAAGAGATATGACCACTCGGCTAAAGCGTAGAGTTCACGGTAAATCATAGTTTTTCCGTAAAACATCAATTTACGAAAAACACAACATATTTAGGAGCTTTCTTAATGAATATCAGTAATATTAACAATAGTTACCCCCTTTCAGCAAATCTGGTCAACCTGTTATCGTCCGATAATACGAGATTTAGCGTTGCGGGGATTGACAATGAAACCGCGGACAGCTTTTCTGGAATTCTCTCGGGAGCGCTCCAGAGCGCCGCCCGTGCAGATCAAACGGATAAGGCTTCAGCTCTTCAATTGCTGACAGGTCAGAGCGATGATTTGTCAGGTTTGCTGCTGGATGCGCAAAAGGCTGAACTCTCTTTGAACTTGGCTCTTCAAATCAGAAACAAAGTTATCGATGCATACAACGAGATAATGAGAATGCAAGTGTAAGAAAACAAGAAATGAGAATGCAGAAATGAGTAACGATGGTTGTGCTAGCATCCTGTATTCAGCTGTCGCCGGATGGCCTCATATTGGTTTCGCAATTATCGCAATAAAGTTAGGATGATTGGCATGTCTGACGCGGTGAGACTCACAGTGCAAATTGTTGGTATCGTTTTTGTCCTATTCGGTGCATACTACGCAACATATTATATCGGAACCAAAGCTTCCGTGCAAAACCGAAGGTCTAAAACGCGCTGGAATGCAAGCCAGGCTTCAAATATTAAATTATTGGAAAACTTTGTCATATCCAAGGAAAGAAGCTTTTGCGTAATCGAGATTGCTGGCAATGTTTATGTAATCGGCATAACAAATCAATCCATGACCCTACTGGACATCATCGGTATTGAGGAATACGAATTGTCTTTATCGAAAAATAGAAATTCTTCATCGGAAAACGCATCAAAAAGCGGAATATACGGAAACAGCCTTGTTAGAAAGCTTTCTTCTTTCCTAGCAAATCGAAGAAGTGCTTCACCGGAGACAGATACGAGAAATGATGCAAAAAACGAGTCTTTTGCGAATAGCATTAAGTCGGCAGGCGAACAGATTGTATCCGAGCGGCGAGACCGAGACATTTCGGAGGTGGAAGTTGACTCGGAGGGGGAAGAATGAACAGTCTCGGTGATATTGTAACAACATTATTCGGAGAGAGCACACAAACGGTCGACATAGTAATACTTCTCACGATCCTGACATTGCTCCCATCAATTGTCTTGATGCTGACCGGTTTCACTCGAATACTTATAGTGCTTTCATTTCTGCGCAACTCTTTGGGGATGCAGCAGACTCCTCCGAACCAAGTCATTATAGGGCTCGCTCTGTTCCTTACCTACTTCATTATGAATCCTGTGATCACAACAGTCTATCAAGATGCATATGTTCCATATACAAATCAAGAGATAACGCAGAATGAGTTCATTGAAAACGCTATGGCACCAACCCGTAACTTTATGCGTGCCCAGGTGATGGAAACCGACTTGAATTTCTTTGTCAAGCTTTCAGGACAATCAATAGAAGACTTGGACGCAATTCCCAACAATATACTGATACCGGCTTTTCTTACAAGCGAAATCAAGCATGCGTTTTTCATCGGATTTATGATTTATTTACCGTTTGTTGTCATTGACATGATTGTCGCGAGCACGCTGATGGCTATGGGAATGATGATGCTTCCACAGGCTATGATATCGCTGCCTTTCAAAGTTTTGATGTTTGTGATGGTGGATGGATGGCAGTTAGTAATTGGTTCGATGATGCAATCGTTCAGAGCGTATTGAAAAGAAACGCGAATTACGGCTAAATTGAGCATCAACAACAAGCAGCAAGCAGAAAAAAGCAACAATCGAGAGGTATGTGCCATGATTTCCCAAGGCGAGGTTATAAGTGTGTTGACCGATGCGATTACCACGGTGGTGTTTTCAGCAGCGCCCATGCTGATAGTCGCAATGTGTGTTGGTCTGCTGATCTCGATATTTCAAGCGACAACTCAAATCAATGAACAGACACTAGCCTTTGTACCTAAAATCGTATGTGTTATGCTTACGCTATTGGTTTTCGGAGGTTATATTTTCGGAAGAATTGGCGGTTTCGTCGAACGATTGTTCGAGTCAATCAATAGGATGGTCGGGTAACTATATGGCTCCAGCCGCTTACGATATACTTAGGAACGCTGACTATTTTCTACTCCTCGTGTTCCGAGTCGGCGGACTGATTGTAACATCCCCGATATTTGGGCGGGTTAACATCCCTCAAAAAGCTAAGATATGTTTCACCGTTGCCCTAGGATACATGTTTTTCACTATTTTTCCACAAACAGCAGCAATAACTTATTCTACACTGATAGGGTTCGTGCTACTTTGTGCTCTGGAGTTGCTTTTGGGTATGGCTCTCTCATACGTCACAAACATTTTTTTCGCACTAACTGCATTCACGGCGGGGCAGCTCATCGATATGCAGATAGGTTTCGGTATCGTCAACGTGTATGATGCGCAAAACAACATGCAGGCTCCGGTGATGGGAAATGTTCTCAACATGATGTTGCTTATTGTCTTTTTTGCAATAGACGGACATCATAAACTCATAGAGATGATATACCTGACGATCAACGCGATCCCCATAGGTACTTTGGCGTTCTCCGCGAAAATAGGGGAAGTGGCGCTGGAAATCTTTGCCAGAGCGTTTCTCCTTGGGATTATGATGGCACTGCCGCTATTGGCTTCCGGGCTGACGTTGGAAATGATTTTTGGGCTTCTGATGCGAGCTGTGCCCCAAATACATATGTTCGTTGTTGGCATACCACTGAAAATGTTTGTAGGAATGTTTGTGTTCGTAGCAACGCTCCCTGCCTATGTTAGGTTTAGCAGCCGGGTATTTGAAGAAATGTTTAATGGAATCGAGCGCATGTTCGCAGTCTTTATAGGATAGTTATTGATACATGAGTGGGGAAAAGACAGAAAAAGCAACACCAAAAAAACGTAGGGATGCACGAGAAAAGGGTCAGGTTCGGCAAAGCATAGAGGTTAATACGACTTTTTGCAGCATTGTAATGTTCGGGTTGCTCTTTCTCATTTGGCCCTGGTTCGTGGATGGAGTCAAGGCGATTTTAAGCGAGCATTTAGGTTCCCAGTCTATTCTTCTGGCAGCGAACGGATTTGATGAGAGTTCCATCATGCTGATATACCCCCGCATATTGATGAATGCGCTCAAAATCTTGTTCCCTATCCTTGCAGCAGCGATGATAGCCGGAACCGCGGTAAATCTGATACAGGTCGGATTCTTGTTCACCACCAAATCCTTAGGTATGAAGTTGGATCGCATAAACCCAATTAGCGGCTTTAAACGGATGTTTTCCCTAAAAACCATCATTGATTTAGTAAAGTCATTGATGAAAATCATAATATTGGGGTATATCGCATACTCAGAGTACAAAAAAATGCTCAACGAATTTCCGAATTTTGTTGGAAGGGATGTATACCTGACATTTATCCAAATTATGCGAACCGCGTTTCTCGTAGCTCTTAAAATGTGCATAGCAATGGCTTTTATTGCAGCAGCAGATTTTATATACCAATGGTGGAAATACGAAAAGGATTTGCGTATGACCAAACAGGAGGTCAAAGATGAGTACAAGCTCATGGAAGGCGACCCGAAAATCAAAAGCAAAATCAGGCAAAAGCAGCGCCAAATGAGCATGATGCGCATGATGAGCAGAGTTCCGGAAGCGGACGTGGTGATAACAAACCCAACACACTTTGCAGTAGCTCTAAAGTATGACGATATGGAAAATGGAGCACCAAAGGTCATAGCAAAAGGTCAGGACTATGTAGCTAAGAAAATTAGGGAGATGGCTATTGAACACAATGTAGAAATCGTCGAGAACCCCCCGCTTGCGCAATCCTTGTTTGCCATGTGCGAAATAGATGAGGAGATACCAGCAGAATTCTACCAAGCGGTTGCAGACATACTGGTGTTTGTGTACAGACAAAAGGGGAGAATCAGAAGTTAGAGGCTTTAATGCAGATATGAAATATTTGTTGAATCAAGCAACCAAAGCAGTATTTTGGGTCATCTAGAATGAAAGGAGGAAACACACATTGAAAGCATCAGATATTGTAATTGCGCTAATCCTAATGGCAGTTATTTTCATTATCATATTCCCGCTGCCAACAAACGTGATGGATTTTCTTCTCATTATCAATATTGCAGTTTGCATTGTGGTTTTGCTCTTCTCTCTATATGTCAGAGACCCGATCGATTTTTCCGTGTTTCCAACTTTACTATTATTTATCACCCTTTTCCGCTTGGCGCTAAATTTAGGTACCACAAGACTTATTCTCGGTAACAAAGGCAATGCTGGAGCTATCGTTAAGGCTTTTGGCAGCGTTGTTATCGGCAGCGACATAGTGGTTGGAATCATTTCCTTTTTAATAATTCTGATAGTCCAATTCATTGTTATAACGAAGGGCGCCGAACGCATCGCTGAAGTATCAGCCAGATTCACTTTGGACGCTATGCCCGGGAAACAGATGGCAATCGATGCCGACTTAAACAGCGGCTTCATTGATGAAGACATGGCAAGGCTCAGGAGAGAGAAGATCCAACAAGAAGCCGACTTCCATGGAGCGATGGACGGTGCAAGCAAGTTTATCAAAGGAGATGCGGTAGCAGGACTTATTATCACCTTTATCAACATAGTCGGTGGGCTGATCATTGGTTTTGTATCCATGAACATATCCGCAAGCGAAGTAATCAACATTTTTCTCCTAGCTGCTATTGGCGATGGTCTAGTAACCCAAATCCCTGCACTTTTGGTTTCCACAGCTTCGGGCATCATAGTCACACGGTCAGGAAGGGATGCTACTTTTGGCAGCGAGGTTGCAGGGCAACTGCTTGCGCAACCCCACGCGCTGATCATGGCAGGCGTGCTAATAGTCATCACTAGCTTGATACCGGGGTTGCCAACATTTCCGATGTGGTTCATTGCTGCGATTCTGATGGTGATTGGATATGTCATGAACAACCGACAGCAAAGAGCTTCAATTATTGACGAGCAGGTTGTTGAGGAAGTCACAGCAGAGGAGAAGCGCAGACCGGAAAGCGTCACAGCACTGTTGCAAGTCGACCCGATTGAACTGGAATTTGGTTATGGAATAGTTCCAATGGTGGATATATCACAAGGTGGAGACTTGCTGGACCGCGTTGTTATGATCAGAAGGCAATGCGCGCTCGACATGGGAATAATCGTTCCAGCCATCAGGTTAAGGGATAACATCCAGCTTGGGTCGAATGCGTATATCATCAAACTCAAAGGTGTTGAAATTGCCAGAGGCGAGGTGATGGCAGAACACTTGCTGGCGCTTAGTTCCGGTGATGTTGAAGAAGAAATATATGGTATTCCTACCATAGAACCAACGTTTGGTTTGCCTGCTCTTTGGATACCGAAAAACGATCGAGAGGAAGCGGAAATCCTTGGGTATTCCACTGTAGACCCACCATCGGTCATAGCTACGCACCTAACAGAAATAATCAAAAGATACGGTCATGAATTGCTTAATCGTCAACAAGTGCAGACCCTCATCGAGAACCTTAAGAAAACGCAGCCCGCTCTTGTCGACGAGGTAGTTCCAAAGATGTTTTCGTTGGGGGAAGTGCAAAAAATACTTGCGAATCTATTATCTGAAAATGTCCCTATACGCGATATGGCAACGATTATCGAGACTTTGGGCGACTTTGGAGTTATGACCCGCGACGTAGACATGCTAACTGAATATGTCAGGCAAGCGCTAAGACGTTCGATTTCAAAACGTTTCATTCCGGATGATGTTGCATATGCAATCACCCTTGACCCGTCATTGGAACAGCTCATCATCGACAGTACGAAACAATCGGAGCATGGAGCGTATCTAGCCATAGAGCCGATGCAAGTGCATACCATTTTCGATAAACTCAAAGGAATCATAGAGAACATGAAAAACAAAGGCAGGATGCCTGTGATACTTACCTCGCCAATGGTACGCAGGCAATTTAGGAAAATATCTGAGCAAATATCTCCGGAACTCGCAGTGCTCTCATACAATGAGATAGAAAGCAATGTGGAAGTATTTGCCGAGGGCATAGTTCGGATATAGTTTGGAATTTACGAATCAGGGTGTAGGAAAACAACAAAGGAAGGGTTAACATGCTGGTAAAGAGGTACCACGCCAACGATATGCAGCAAGCCATGGATACGGTGATAAAGGAGTTGGGTTCTGATGCCGTTATCCTCAATAGCCGCAAGGTGAGGAAAAAAGGATGGAAAAACTGGTTCCGCAAACCGATTTTGGAAGTCATGGTCGCCTATGATCCTGCCAATGTGCCGGCAGTGAAAAAACTGAATTTTGCACCATCGGCTCCATATTACGCGATTGACCCGCCAAAGGAACAAGGCGGTGCAGCAAACTCGCCATCCACGGTAGCCACCGTAACTGCCACTTTGCCAATTGTCAATGAGGAACAGCTCGAGAGGCTTGATAATCGCATTGATTCCATCGATACGATGCTCAATGAGTTTATAGAAAAGTTTTCGTTTGTTAAGCGTGATATCACATATGATTATGTAGAGGAAGTACAAGAACTGCTGCAAAAGATGATAGAAAACCAAGTGAGGGAAGAACTGGCGCATTCATTGGCTAAAGAAACCGAAAACATGCTGCGAAACCAACCTGGAATAAGCGCGGACGAGGTGCTGGAGCATTTAATACTCGAGCGATTTGGAAAACCTGCACCGATTCTTCATAAAAAATTCTCACAAAAGGTCATATTGGTAATGGGTCCTACCGGTGTCGGGAAAACAACAACCATAGTGAAACTAGCAGCGGATTTCGCAGTTAAACAGAAAAAGAAAATCGGAATAATCAATACAGATACTTTCAGGATTGGCGCTCAGGAACAATTGCAAACATATGCAGACATAATGGGCATACCCCTCCAAGTCGTCTATCAATCCGCAGAGCTGGAATCCGCGCTTGAAAACTTGTCGGATAGAGATGTCATATTTGTGGATACAGCTGGCAAGCGCCCCGGTGACGAGCAGCACAAAGAAGACATATTGGACATCGTGAAGATACTCAAACCCGAGGATATCTTGCTGTGCCTCGCAGCTACGACAGGGTTCTCTGCTATGAAAGAAATGGTGGATACATACGGTTTTGTAGATGATTATAGATTGCTTATTACAAAACTTGATGAGACCAAATACCGTGGCGTGCTTTTGAATCTCAGTTGGTATACGCAAAAACCGATTGCCTATGTCACCACAGGGCAGAATGTACCTGATGACATCGAAATAGTGGATGTGGAGTCGGTGACAAAACAAATTATTAGGGACTAGTGTAATATGCCTGATCAAGCGCAAAACTTAAGAGAGCTTGTAGGAAAAACGCAAGAAATCAGAGTAATTTCTATCGCAAGCGGGAAAGGTGGAGTTGGAAAATCAACGATATCTGTCAATTTGGCCGTTGCGATGAGCAGGCTAGGTGTTCGCGTGCTGATACTGGATGCCGATTTCGGTCTTGCCAACGTGGATGTAATGCTCGGAGTGACAACCAAATACGATGTCAGCCATTTTCTGCGAGGCGAAAGAAGCTTGCGTGAGATTGTACAGCTAGGTTACGAAGGAGTCAGGTTCATTTCGGGTGGATCGGGTGTAAAGGATTTGCTGAATATCGACGAAGAGCAACTTAGCGGTTTAATCGAAGGCCTTGTTCATTTCGACACGGCGGTGGACGTAATTATCATAGACACCGGTGCCGGAATTAGCGACAATGTGATCAAGTTGGTTTTAGCGTCATCAGAGACACTAGTTATCACAACGCCTGAGCCGACATCAATTCTGGATGCTTATGCACTTATCAAGACTCTTGTTAAAACAGACCACTCACATCAAATTCATATACTAGTAAATAAATGCGAAACTAAAAAGGAAGCTCGGCGAGTCCAGGATGGATTCATCGAAGTAGTCAGCAGGCATCTGGGAAAAAACGTGCAGCCAATGGGACTAATTATGTATGACCATAGTATTCCGCAATCAATTAAAAGGCAAATCCCAATTTCAATTAGCGACCCGCTTTCTGATACATCAAAAGAAATAGACAGGATTGCAAGATCAATATTGGAATTGCCCGACCGAGGCGCTGCTACCAGTCTTTTATCGAGAGTTTTCAATAGAATCATCGGTGAGAGAAAAGAACCGATTACGAAATGACAGCAACGAAATATGTGTAAAATGAAGATAGACCTGGAAACGCCATAGAATCAAACGAGCTGGAATAGAATCAGAATATTGCACGAAGGATTAAGGTGAAATGGAAAATGATACTCTAATTGTAATTGGAGACAGGATTGACTTGACCATAGATGGGAAGCGGTTCTATAAGGCAAGAATAGACGACATAACTAGACAGGGATTTTTACTGATTTCCTCACCAATATATAGACAAGCGCAATTGCGTTTGAGGATTTTCGACGAGGTTTATATTGTCTATTATCGCATATCGGGCAGATATATAGTTCTGGCAAGGGTCGTAGACATACTGGAGAAAAATGATATTTATTATCCTGTTCTTGAGGTGTTGACGGATCCGGAAAAGGATCAAAGGCGCGAGTATTACCGCTTGCCGGTCAACAGCATCGATACCGCCCTTTATGAGTATACGGATGGAGCAGAGCTGACTTTGGCTTTGCGCGAGGATACAGAAGCATCCGAAGAAGAAAACAGATTGGCAGATGCCAGAGCAAAAGATATAAGTGTAGCTGGAATTGGATTGATAACAACAAAATGGGAGTGTAAACAAGATGAAAGATATATGCTAAAGCTGTTTTTTGACGGATTCAAAGGTAATTCGCCTCCTTTCATGGTATGCGCAAGAGTGGTGAGATCAGTGCTGACATCTGAAAGCGGTATATACGAGGTCGGTATGCAAATGTTTGGATTGACAAAGAACAAGACTAGTTTTCTTTCAAGATATATACTTTCCGAGCAGCAAAAAAGGATTGTACAGCAAAGACTAGTCGAGGGGGATTGAAGAAATAGAAATTATTGACGCCATGAATAGACCTGGCATGGTGCCGGATTGCAAGACTCGAGAGAAAAATCGATTTATCAAAAGTATAGGATGCGAACAGCATCCACAACCCGGGGTGGTGATAGTATGGTAGAGATGAATGAAACAAAACCTAGATTGACCGCTGATGAACTCTCACATCTGTGGGTGGTCTACAAGAGTTCCGGATGTATCGAAGCGAAAAATGAATTGCTGCTAAACTATGGGTATCTTGTCAAATGGATCGTCAGGCGTATGATGCCAAAATACAATAATTACAACGAATATGATGATCTTGTTAGCTGCGGGATGCTTGGATTGATTGACGCAGTAGAAAAGTTCGAACTCAAGCATGAAGTGAAATTTGAAACATATGCAGTCACTCGCATACGCGGAGAAATACTAGACTACATGCGTTCACAAGATTGGGCATCGCCGAGCTTGCGCAAAAAAATCAGTGCGATAACAAGCGCTTATGAAACTTTCGAAAATATGCATCCCGGACGTCCCGCTGACAAGGATGTGGCGGAATCATTGGGGATGCAGGTTGAGCAAGTCCAAAAAATCCTAACCCAGTCCCATATGTTTAATTTGGTAAACTTTGAAGATGCACTAAGTTCAGGAAATTCGGAAGTGGAAATAAAAAGTCCTGAGATGAACACTCCCGAGGAAGAGCTGCTCAACAGCGAAAGAAAGGAACTACTCAAAGAAGTCATTGATACATTGCCTGAAAAAGAACGGTTGGTAATTACGTTGTACTACTACGAGGGGCTTCTCCTAAAAGAGATTGCAGACATTTTGCAAGTCACAGAGTCAAGAGTGTCACAGATTCATTCTAAGGTACTTGCAAAAATGCGCGTAAAACTGGAAAAGCTGATATAGCGTAGCCGTGTTACGAGGAAAAGCGGACGATATAGTGATAGGGATAAAATAGTAAGGGAGATGGAAATCGCATCTTACTATCGCGTTCCCCGATAGAGGATATTTTCATGAGTAAATCAAGAACAAGATTTTTTACAGCAGATAGCCGAGAAGCCGCTGAAGATATGGCTGTCGAGTATTTTGATTGCGACAAAGGTGATATCGTCTTTGAGCTTTTAAGCGGTGACGAAGAAAGCTCTGAATGGAGCCTCTTCGCATTCTCCGGGACAAAAGGGCAATTGGCGGATTTCAATGCAGCTTTCGGGTTATATTATGAAACTGATGGCGTGTATTTAGAGCTTTACCGTGAACGGGGATTGGGTGTAGAGCTTGACAGAATAGCGCTTGCGCAGTATTTGGTGCGCAAAAACCTGACAAGGTACGATGAGGGAGCTGTGCAGTTATTGCTCATCGAGCGAAGCGGTAGAGCAAAAATCGCTCCTGCTCAGGAAGAGTATTTCTTTGGAGAGGATATCATCATAGAGATTCCTCAATATGAATTGGAAGCACGGGTTGTTTTACTTCCTCCCGAACCGGGAGGAGCGGAAATGGAATACGAAACAGCGAAACAAAAGGTATTGCAGACTGGTGTTAACCATGGCTTGGATGAACAGGCACTAAAATTGGTACTTGAAGAAAAGAAATACAACGAAAGCGTTGTTGTTGCCTCTGCTACCATGCCGGTGGATGGAGAAAACGGAAAAATCATCTTTAACTTCCAAACCGACCCAACGACGGGAAGACCAAAAGAACTAGAAGATGGGAAAGTAGACTACAAATCTCTAGATCTTTTCGTTCCTTGCACAGAAGGTCAATTGCTTGTATCTAGGAAACTTGCGACTGAGGGAACCCCAGGTTCGACAGTGAAAGGGAAAGTGATTAAACAGCGCACGGGAAAAAATGTCGTGCTCCCAAAAGGGAAAAATGTTATTGTCAACGCAGACAAAACTGAAATGTTTGCTCAAAGCTCCGGGATGGTCGAATATATCCAAGGTTCCGTTAATGTTATGAATGTCTACATGGTAGATGGTGATGTTGATGTGGGTGTGGGGAATATCGACTTTGATGGCAGTGTACAGGTCAGCGGGAATGTATTGTCAGGACACGTGATAAAAGCAACGGGCAGTG
>Ga0099364_10004016_pt1 | contig 22424 bp, 14 predicted proteins | sample TergutTh196P3_FD_73070 | JGI IMG/M metagenome (GOLD analysis project Ga0099364, IMG submission 73070) | Microcerotermes parvus P3 segment gut microbial communities from Pointe-Noire, Republic of the Congo - Th196 P3 | ecosystem: Host-associated > Arthropoda: Insects > Digestive system > Gut ...
CATATTATAACTTCGTTCTAACCTCTCCGCAACATCAGGCATACCGCATTATATTTATGCTTTATTCATCTTCATCATCTTTAGGTTCAATGAAGTAGTCAATCTCTCTTTGAATTTCGCTGTCCGCAAACGACTTCCGGCGCTCTAGTCTTTCTTTCGCTTCAATCATAATCGTTTTTATTTTCGCTTCAAATACTGCTTTGGGCGGCAGATGAGTCCAATACTCCGCAACGGCGATGCCTGCCTTATCCATTTCGAGTAGTTCTATCTTCTCCCGATTTGCCGATGCGCAAAGGATAATCCCAATCGGGGCTTCCTCGCCATCCTGTCGCTCATATCTGTCAAGCCATTTCAAGTAGAGGAGCATCTGTCCGGCAAAGGCTGCTTTGAATCTGCCGAGCTTTAGTTCAATGGCGACAAGACGTTTCAGTATCCTGTGATAGAATAACAAGTCGAGGACTATATCCTCGCCGTCCACAATCATTCTCTTTTGGCGCTCCACAAATGAAAACCCATGTCCAAACTCAAGTATGAACGCTTCGATATCTGCAAGTATGGATTTCTCTAAGTCCGCTTCAAGAAAATTGTCTTTTAACTCAAACATATCGAGGAGATATGGGTCCTTGAACACATTGAACGGAACAGCAGATTGCTCCGACAGTTCCGTATTTGCTATCTCCCTACGCTCATATGCTTTACGCGAAATCTGACGGCGAAGCTCCCGAACGCCCAAATTCCTACCTACAACCTCCTGAGCATAATAAAGCTGCGCTTCTGTAGATTTAAGAGGCAGTAATTCAAGAATGTGCGACCAACTCAATTTTGCCGACAGCGTCGGCAAAATCTCAATATCGGGAAAACGATCCGCAAATAATGTCATGCGATAGATATTTCTTTCGGAGAAATTCTTGCCATACTTTTCAATCAATTTTGCCGACAGTGCCGTCAAAATCTGTTTTCCGTATGCGGCGCGTTGGTTTCCGAGTACATTTGTGTTGATGTATTGTCCAATTTCCCAATACATCAACGTAACCTCGCTATTAGCGTGTGCGGCTGCACGGGACTTGCGGTTTTCAATAATCGCCGCGACACGCTCAAATAAAATGGTTTCGTCAATGATCCCACTATCCTGTATAGAAAGAACGGACGCTTTAACGGCGGGCAGCGATGCGTCGCGATTCTGATTATCTTCGTTTTTGTTATTTTTCATGTATCCATAACCTTTCCCTCGAATATAGTAATCGCCGATTACCAAATTCATCTGCATTGATTTCCCTTTGAGGGCATACCCATTTTCTTGCTGTAGACCGCCTTATCTATGGAATATTATAGCAAATGATTGGGGATATTGCTATACCCAAGAATCACAAAAGGCGCGGCGGCCGCCAATTTCGGGCAACCACCGCGCCGGTTTCACCGCCTTACTTTCGCCAGACCCCGAAGGATCGCTTCGGCCTGTTCCCACAGCAGTTCATAGTTTGCCTGCAAGTCCTTTATGTCGCTCTCGTATATGCTCCGCGTCTCGTTGGCGCGCTTGGCGATCTGGTTCAGGTTCGATGTGGCGTTCGAGAGGAGCTGCACCATCTTCCGGACGTCGGAAAGGTCAAGACGGACAATGTACCCGTCAAGTATCATCTTCCTTATGTACGCCTCACGGTTTCGGATGTTGGCAAGCTCCATTTTTTCCTTTATAAGCTCGGCTTCGTCCTCGTCAACGTAGAAAACGATCCGAATAGCCCGTTTCCGTTTTTCACCCGGTATTATCAACACCCCTTATCTTTTATGCGGACAAATAGAAGCCGATTTTGGGGGTTCAGGTATAAAACCATTAAGCCCCCCTGAATCGTGTTCCGCAGCCCCTGTTATTACAGGCTTTTTCAGCCCCTACTTGTCCGTTTTCGACCGCCTTTTACGGTCTGATTCGTTCTTCTGCCGGCGATGGACTCGGCGGGCGCAATCCCCGCAGTATTTCGCCCTGTTCCCGGCAGAGTAAAGCTCTTTCCCGCAGACGGCGCAGCTTTTGATATGCTCCACTATGTTCTCGCCGCTGAACAGCGCCACAAGCCGCGGGTTCAGCGGCATTACGGCGCATCGGTAATGTTTGCAGAGCGCCGAGCAAGTGAACGCCACGCCGTAGAACATATAGCACTTGCCCTCAAGCAACAGGCAACCGTGTTCACGGTCGTAGTTCGCGCACATATCGGCGGCAAGCCGCTTCATGTCACGCAGTTCCTCGCGGGTAAGCTCCCTGAAATTCATCTGCATACAGCATTGACCATCTCCTGTCATTATATTGATGGGAATTGCCCCTGCGGGTATAAGCAACTCCCGGAAAGCTAAATACATATCTCCGCTTTTTTTTCCGGCTCCGCCTTTCCGCTATAAAGGCTTTTGCTTTTTTCCGCTCCGGATTTAAGGGCTTCCAGTATCGACGGCTTCTCTTTGGCGCTGACCGTAACGGAAGCCGCTTTCGCCGCTTCGTCCACTTCATCGCCGATCAGCGCCGGTTCCGGCGGCTCGTCCATGTTGAGCATGGTGTCAAGCTCCGCCAGCCTTGCCGATTTTTCCGCAAACTCCGCTTCAAAGGCAAACGGCTTATCCAGTTCCACTTTTGCGTTTTCCGTCTGGTCGTACAGGTTTTGAAGCTGCGCCTCAACCGACTGCAAGCGTTGGGGTATCCGGTCAAAGGCGTTGTTGATGCGGGTGATGTTGCCGAAAGCGTCGTCGCCGAGAAAAACGGTATGGGTCATAGCGCCCTTCATCGCCATATTGAATTGCTTGTTTATGGTGTCAAAGGACAGCAGCATATCAAAGCCACGGTAGCTGCCGATTTTCGCGGGGGTGGTAGATGTTATGCCTTTGAAGGACTCCATCAGAGCCGCTCCCGCTTCGCCCCGGTCGGTATACGTTTTGTCGCCGATGGTCATGGGAGATATGCCTTCCTCCGAACTGTGTTTGTGTGTTTCAAGCCGCTCCAAGTCGGAATTGAAGCTCTCAATGAAACCTTTGGATTCGCTGATCCGTTTCGGGAAGTTTGTGAGAAGGTCGTCCTGCAAACGGTACTGCTGGCTCTGGTGGTCGGATTTGAGCAGTTTGAGCTTGGCAACCTCAACGTCAAGCTGCATCTTCTCTTTGATGTGGGGATTCCCGGCGCACAAAGCCTTTATCTCGGCGTAGCTCAAAGCGTCCTCGTCCACGTCGTCGCAGGAGCGGACGGGGGATTTCGATGTCATGATCTGGCTGATGAACTCCTGCTTTTTCTCCACCGTCTGGAAAAGGTAGCTGTCGAACGTGGCCTGTGTGCAATAGCGGTAAATATCCACTTCGTCATTCCGGTTTCCCTGACGGACGATGCGCCCTGCTCTTTGCTGCAGGTCGGCAGGCCGCCACGGGCAGTCGAGGTCGTGCATGGCTACAAGCCGGTCCTGCACGTTTGTCCCGGCACCCATCTTGAACGTCGAGCCGAACAGGATACGCACGTTGCCGCTGCGCACTTTGGCGAAAAGCTCCTTTTTCTGCAACTCGGTGTTAGCGTCGTGGATGAAAGCTATCTCATGCTCCGGCACTCCCCGCGCCACAAGTTTCTCCCTGATGTCGTCGTACACGTTGAAACGACCGTCCTTGTTCGGCGTGGAGAAGTCGCAGAAGCATAACTGCGTTGACTTGTTATCCACTGTTTCCTCCCATATCCTATAAATATTGTCCATGCAGGCGTTGACCTTGCTGGCTTCATCATCGGGAAGCAGCGGGTTCATCAACCGCTGGTCAAGCCCGATCTTGCGCCCGTCCGACGTGATCTTGAGCATGTTGTCCTGCGTTGGGTCAACCTTTTTGTCATGCACGTCCTTTGCCCGCTCTGAAAGCTCCTTTACCATATCCCGCTGTATCTCGGACGGATCGGCGACGATGGTGTGGAAGTTCGCTTTCGGGCGCGGGAGGTCGAGGGTGTCCGCAGTCTTGATGTCGGCCACTTCCTTGAACATGCCCATGAGTTCGGGCAGATTGGTAAACTTGGCGAAGCGCGTCCTCGCCCGGTAGCCCGACCCCTCCGGGGAAAGCTCTATACTGGTCTGCGTCTCGCCAAAGGTGGAAGCCCAAGCGTCAAAGTGCAAAAGCCCGTTTTTCACTAAGGCGTCGTATTGTAAATAGCGCTGGACGGTATAAAGCTCGGCGATGGAGTTTGTGACAGGCGTACCCGTGGCGAAGATAACGCCCTTGCCGCCCGTGATCTCGTCCATGTAACGGCACTTCATGAACATATCGCTGGACTTCTGCGCCTCCGACGTTGACAGCCCCGCCACGTTGCGCATCTTTGTGTATAAAAAGAGGTTTTTGAAATTGTGGCTCTCATCCACGAACAGCCTATCCACGCCAAGCTGCTCAAAGGTGACGACATCATCCTTGCGGCTGTCGTCGGTGAGCTTGTCAAGGCGGGCTTCAAGGTTCTTTTTCGTCTTTTCCATCTGCTTGATGGTGAAACGCTCGCCATTATTGTCTTTAAGCTCCGCTATCCCCTCGGCGATCTCATAAATCTGCTCCTGCAAAATCCGCTCCTGACGCTCTTTTGACAGCGGTATTCTTTCAAGCTGGGTATGCCCGATGATGACGGCATCGTAATCCCCGGTCGCTATCTTGGCGCAGAACTTCTTGCGGTTTCTCGTCTCAAAGTCCTTTTTGGTGGAAACAAGGATATTCGCGGAGGGGTACAGCCGGAGGAACTCGGATGCCATCTGCTCGGTCAGGTGGTTTGGTACTGCCATGAGGCTTTTCTGGCACAGCCCCAGCCGTTTAAGCTCCATCGCCGCACCGACCATCTCAAATGTCTTGCCTGCACCCACCTCATGGGCGAGTAAAGTGTTGCCGCCGTAGAGTATCCGGGCGATTGCGTCGCGTTGGTGGGGTTTCAGGCTGATTTCCGGACTTGCGCCGGCAAATTCGATATGGGCGCCGTCGTATTCCCGGTTGCGCGTGCTGTTGAAGCGCTCATTGTACTGCTGCACCAATGTTTGGCGGCGCTCCGGGTCGCGGAATATCCAGTCCTTGAAAGCCTGTTTGATCGCGTCCTGCTTCTGAACCGCCAGCGTGGTTTCCTTTTTGTTGAGTACGCGCTTTTCCCTGCCGTCATTGTCTATGACGGTATCATAGATACGCATATCTTTGAGATTGAGCGTTTCCTCAATGATTCTGTAGGCATTGGCGCGGGGAGTGCCGTAGGTGACGGTGGCGAGAACGTCGCTATAACCGGTCTTTGTCTTTCCCTCGATGTTCCATTCGCCCGTGCGCTCCGCGTAGTTGACCTTAATCACGTCACGCAGATACCGCGATGGCTGCAGAAGCTCAAACATGAATTGACGGATATAGAACTTGTCCACCCATGTTGAGCCGAGCCTGACGGCGATCTCCGAAGCGTCAAGGTCTTTTGGCTGCGCCTGTTCAAGCGCTTTGACGTTGACGGCTGTATTTATGCCGTGGAACTCGTCGCCAACGGCCTCATTGAACTCCCGCGCCCTTTGCAGCTTTTCCCTGACGTTGCCGGAAAGGTACTCGTCCGCTGTGACGAGAGGGAACTTTTCGTACAGCTTCATGGTTTCCGGGTCAAAGTCGGGCAGGGCGCGGTTTGGGCTGCCGATGTCGCAAAACATGACGCCCTGCAAGTCGCCCATGATTTTTTCAGCCGTGAAGCCGGTCAGCCCCATCATCAAGCCCATGTCCACGCGCGCTTTTTTGGCGATGGACACCGCCAGCGCCTCCGCCGATGTGTCCACAGTAGTGATTTCCGTCTTTTGCTTGATCGTCCGCTTGGTGAACATATCGGACTTGCGCTCAAGCTCTCCGTTTTCGTCGATGATTTCAAGGGAGCAGAGCAGATAGTACGCGGAGTCAGCGGAGAAAGCCTTGTTGTTGGCGTTGTCGGAGATAAGCCCGAATTTGCGGGCGAAGCTGTCATACAGGCCGTTCAGCTCATGCTGCTTTTTCTGAATGTCGCTGTCGGGGTAATCATGGAGTTGGTAGTCGATGAGTTCCCTGACGCAGTCACGAAGCCCGACCATGCCCTTGACGCGCTCCAATGTAGTTGCAGGCATTTCCACGGGGTTCATGCGGCTGTTCTCCCGGTAATATACGGCGCCGTCCACAAGGGTATAGCTGAAATTGCGGACGGTCGGATCTGCCGGGATGGATATGTCCTGTATGCCCTCGATGTCGTCAAGCTCCGCTTCGGTGATTTCCCCCCGGATGTTTGAAAGCGCGTCCTTTAGCTGTGCCGCCAAGTCCGCGCCCTCTATGGGGTTGCAGGTGGTTTCGCTGTTGTTGCCGTAAAGCATGTCGTCGCGTACAATCGTGCCGAGCATCATGTGCGGGTTTTCGGCGAAGTACCGGTTGACGGGAACGCCGTCCGCCGTCTGCCCCAAATGCACCCAATCGGGCTGTATGTCTATCAGGCGGTCGCGCTTTTGTAAAAAGATGATGTCGCTGGTGACTTCCGTGCCGGCGTTGGCTTTGAAAGCGGTGTTGGGCAGCCTGACAGCGCCGAGAAGCTCCGCGCGCTGGGCGATATATTTACGGACTTCGGGGTTGGCTTTGTCCAGCGTTCCCTTTGAGGTGACAAAGGCGACGATGCCGCCCGGACGCACCTGATCAAGCGCTTTAGCGAAAAAGTAATCGTGTATAAGGAAGTTGTGCTTGTCGTAACGCTTGTCCGTCAGCTTATACGAGCCGAAAGGCACATTCCCGATTGCCACGTCGAAAAAAGAGTCGGGCATATCGGTTTTCTCAAAGCCAGTGATTTTTATATCAGCGTCTTGGTACAACTGTTTGGCTATACGGCCTGTTATGCTGTCAAGCTCCACGCCGTACAGTTTGGCGTTTTTCATCGTGTCGGGCAGTAGCCCGAAAAAATTACCGGCGCCCATCGCCGGTTCAAGGAGGTTGCCCTCGCGGAAGCCCAGCCGCTCCAGCGTTTCATACATCGCCTTGATGACGGTGGGGGAAGTATAATGGGCGTTCAGCGTGGAAGCCCGCGCACCGTCGTATTCCTCCGGGGAAAGCAGGGATTTCAATTCGGCGTATTCTTTCGCCCATCCCTGATTGTCCGGGTCAAAGGCTTGCGGCAGGCCGCCCCAGCCTACATAGCGCGACAGCGTTTCCTGTTCCTCCGGCGTTGCGCTCCGGTTTTCCGCTTCTATCGTTTGCAAAGTCCGGATGGCGGCAATGTTGAAGCCGTACTTGGTTTTTGCGCCGCCCACGCCGAGGTTGTCGTCGGTGATGCGGAAGTTGACGGGGGCTAATCCCGGCTTCGGCACTTCATCTTCCTGTATCTGCTCGGCTTCGACCTGCTCCGTTTTTTCCGGCTCTATGCCGTTTTTGGGGTTGCGCCCGTACTCCCTTTCAAAATCCCCGGTTTTCATAATCCGGGTGATCGGGATAATCATTGTGGGGTCAAGCAGCCTGACCTCGTTGAAAGGCGCCGCCGTTATGCCCTCGACGATATAGGCGCGGTCATTTTCAAGGTATACGGTATCGCCGACAGCGTATGTGGAGAGTTCGTCGGGGACATTCTCTGTCCGTTCGTAATCCATCGCCGGTTCATCTGTAAGGTACTCATCTTCAATGAAGTCGGCGATGTCCTGTATGTCGCCCCTGCCGCCATGAGAGGCGTGGTCAGACAGCCCATCGGCGATCAACTCGTCGGAAGCTGCAAAACCACGCTGCGACAATTCCTCGCGCACCAGTGCCGTTAATCCATCGTCCGCTTCGCCGTCCGGCTCAATGCCTACCATACCATCGGAATTGTCGAATAAGGACATTTGCGTGTCTGGCGGGCGTTCAATCTGCCCGGCCGTTTCCTCTTGCGCGAGGGCGAGGTCAAGCATCTGCTGTAAACTTGCTTCCGCTTCTGCTTTGTAGCGGTCAAGCTCCGTGTCGGCGACGCGCTGTATTTCATGGAGCATAGCTTCGGGCAGATTCTTGTCTATGACAACGACACTGCCATCAGGCTCGACGCGGGCGACAATGGGGCTGATCTCATCGGGGCGGTAATTGTAGTCATTGAACACAATCAGGCGGTCATTGGCATATCTGTAGCGGAGCATATACTCCTGCTGCCCCGGCTGTTCGCTAACCGGTATTTCAACATCGGAGGCGGGATACTCTGCAATCGCGCCATAGCTGTTCACCAGAGCGACATCGCGCTCGGTATTGTTAATCAATCTGATTACCGTGTCGGTTATATGGTCATGGACACTGACAAACGGTATAGCTTGGCCGTCTATATCCATGCCTGCAAGGGCATATCCGAAATTGTCAGCCATGTACTGAGCGTCAGCGCCGTGTAGCTCAAAATAGTCGCCCAGCTTCACCATGACGATGTGATCGGGGTATTGCTCTTTTGTCCGCAGAAACCGCCCGTATGCCATTTGCCGCTCTGCGCTTATCGGCGCTTCGGCTTCCTCTTGCCCGTTGGCGACGCGTATCTGCCGCAGTATTTCAGGCGGGATGTCGTTCACGCCGAGTATGTTGCCCATTGGGTCAATGCGAGTGGTGGTGTTGATGAAGTTATGCCCGTCCATGCGCATGACGCTGTACTCAACGCCGTTTTGGTCATAACCGAGAATGTCGCGGTCGTTATACAGCGACAAGTCAAGGCTGTACACGGCGTTTTTGTCCGGCAGGAACACAGGCGGAGGGCAGCCCTCTTGCGCATTTTCCCTCTTAGCCCGAATTAGCTGAAACGCTTGCTCGAATGGCTCAATAGCCATTATCCGCGAGGAAGATACAAACTCATCGCTTCGTATATCTCTGAGTGTTATGCTGTGTTCGGAAATGTCAGTTATCGTATAGCGTTCATCGTCAACGCCTACTATGTCCCCAACACCGTAGCCCTTGATTGGGATTGCCGAAAGTTCTTCAACTGCCACTTCTGTTTCATGCTGCTGCCCATCAGAGGATTGCGCCTGCTCATTAGGCGACACAAACAAGCCTTCTGCCATCAACTGCCCGATTCGCCGCTGTACTTTCGCCCACGGCAATGTAACCGGCGCCGCGCCGTCTTTCGCAACGATGAAGTCAGGCTTTCCGTATTCGCTTTGCAATACCGCCGCCGCTTCCCGGCTGCGCCCGTTATCGCCCATGTAACGGTAAACGCGCCGCAGGCTTTCGGGGTCGCCGTTCCACTCCCGCAGGGCGCTGTCTATGTCGTCCTGAGAGATAACGACAGGAGGCGGGGGGAGCTGCGCCAGTTCAGTTTCACGGATTGCCGCTGTCTGCTCCTGTTCGGTCGGGAATACGGGCAAGGCATTGAGATACAACTGCGTATCAGGCATGTCCGGGAACAATGTAAACTTGCCGTCCGCGAACGCCGTCAAATCTTCAAGGGCTTTTCGCCGTATGTCATGGTAGCGGTCGCCCTCCGGCGTGTTCGCCATGATATACCGCATGGATTCAAGCAGTTCCGCCATAACGTCGGGGTTGTCGAGCGTGTTGCCGAGCTTTTGGGCGTTGACCCAAAAGTCGCCATGAATTCCGGGTACAAACATTGGGTGCGCCATGTCATCGGGTATATCCCTGTAAAAACGAATAATTCCCGCGCCCAGCATCTGCCGCTCATATACGGGCAGGCGGCTGATCTCCGCCTGCGTCATATACTCGCCGTCAGCGATAAGCCGCTCAATGCGTTTGGCGGCGTTTGCCCATGTTAGCGTCACCGTGGCGGCGGGTTCAAGATAGCCGCCCCTTGAAAGGCTTATCCCTTTTGCCGGCACTGATTCCGCGTGGCCTTGTTCGCCGTCGGCGAAATAATACGTCTTGCCGCCGTATCCGTATTCGTTTTTCAGGAAGTCTGCTTTCTCCTTTGCGTCATGGTCGTGCAAAAAGTAGGAGAAAATGCGGTATTTGCCGTCTTGCGTGACGCTCCCCGCTTTGAGATAGGCGGCAATGTCGTCCTCGGTGATTTCAGCTTTGGACACGGAAACGCCGCCCATGTCGGACGGCGTTTCGTCGGGTGTCTCGGTATTCTCTTGTTCTAACTGTAAATCAATTCGTCGTAGATTGTTTCCTCCGCTTGGGCTTTGAGGCCGTTCATGTGCGCCGCCCAGCCCATCGGGTCGGCCGCCTTGCTCGGCGGCGGGGTCTGCGCCTGCAACTGCTTCATCATCAGTTCCAGCCTCTCGTTCGCCGTGTCCTCGATCTCCAGACAATGGGGAAACAGCTTCTCCGACAGCAGGAATCGGTTGAACAGTATCGGACGGTGGTCTTTCAGGTAATTCTTCCGCATCATCCCGTATTTGCCCAGCGGACGGCTCTCCCGCGCCGCTATGTCGGGTATCAGATAATCCCCGGTTTGGCTGTATGTCAGTTCGCTCATTTGCTTCGCTCCTTTCGGCGGTTTGCTGCCGCTCAATATTTTTGACCGTGATCTCAATTTCCCGCAGGACTTCCTCAGTGGCCTCGCTGACCGCTTTGCCCAGCGTATAGACCGCGTCGGGGGTATTGAAGTCGAATACCGGCAAAAAGTCCTCATGCTCAAAGTATTCGTCAGGGTCGATGCCGCAGCGTGTCATGATGGAGTACGCCGCGCTGACCGCCATCGCTTCCTTAAAGGCGACGGAAATATTGTATTCGTCGTAGTCCTCAAGGTAGCTGCCCTCGGCGGCGTACCCTATGTCGCGGGCGTTGTCATCATAGTAGCGCGCCGCCAGACCATGCGCAAGGCCAAATATCATATCCCCGATATTATTTTCCTCGTCGGATACATCGTAGTTGGCGGCGAGGGCATCCATGACGGGCTGCTCATGCTCCGGCTTCATCTGCCAGATGAACGGACGGCGGGGGTTGTATCTGCCGTCCACCGTGTCGGCATAGTCGAAAACATAGCGGAGACGCGGCTCGGCGGCGCTGTGGTCGATAAGCGCGATGCCCTTTGAGCCTCGCCGTACAGAGCGGTTCATGGGCTTGTTCCACATTTCAAGCGGCGCGCAAGCCGTGGCGTCCGGGCGTTGTGCGTATATCATTAGCTGTTCGTCAAAGGGGTATTTATACAGCCGCCCCGCCGTTTCCAGAAAGCCCGTCCAGTCCTCACGGCTGCCCGTGACTTGGCGCGCCTGACGGTCGGCGAGTTCTGAGAAGAATTGCAGTTTCGTCGGGGGCAATATCAGACCTCCGTTTCCTCAATATATTCATCGGCAATGTAAAAACCGATGTCTGAAAAATCATCGTCGCTGATTCTTTCGAGCTTATCGATCGCGCTTTCGTAAATATCCCGCATATCAGGGTCATAGATGTCCGGCAGACCGCTTCGCAGTTCCGCGATCAGCACGGCTTTGTCGCTGGTGTCGTATATGCACATGAGGTTGATTTCCTCAACGGAAAATATGTCTTTCATCGGCTACATCTCCATTTCTTTTGATTTTTTGGGTTTGGCGTTGTCATGCTGACGGGACAGCGCGGCGCCTTGTTTGAGCGCGTCCAGAATGGATGGCTTCTCAGGCGGCTCCCGCCTGTCGTTCGGGGCAACGGCGGGCATCTCTCTCCCGTCATTCGTATCGGCAACCTTGTCCTGCTGTTTGTTTCGGTCAAACAGGATTTCATCACGGGGGACAACGACCTGCATATAGCTCTGACCTTTTTTGATGGATAACTCGGCGTTGTCATATGGGAGCTTATCCAAGAGCCGGTTCAACTGTTCGGGGTCAAAGGCGGCTGCGACGCGGGGATCAAGCGATGTTACGAAATACTGCTTGTCGGGGCTGTTCGGCTCGTGCAGCTTGTCCAAATCCCTCAATATCTGCTCGGAGTAGAAATTATCTCTGTCATCATAAAGCAAGCCGACATGCAACCATAAACCACGATTCTCATATTTCCCGCCTCTGCCATTGTTCCACATATCGTCCAAGACGGCTTTCAGCGCTTCGGGGTCGTCAGGCTCATGCCGCCAGTACGCCATCTTTACAAGGTCGAGAGGGTAGCGACGGTCAAACTCATCCCTCGGCATGACCGTTTCCCCGCCGTTTATCTCATAAATCTTTACCGTGTTGGCAGGTACGGCGTTGGCATGGATGCCTTTGGCGTAATCCCGTATGTCCGTTTCATAAAGGCTGCCGTACAGTATCCCGTCCTTAATACCCGCCACATCGACGGCGTAGGTGAGCCTCCGGTCGTCGCCCTGCCTTTCTTTGCCGTGATAGAGAACGCCGTGGTAGCCCCGCGTGTCCTGTTGGAATACCTCCCGTTCGGGGTAGCAGTCGATGCCGGAGGGGTAGGATACCCATATCAGGGTTTTGTCCATGTAATCCTTTTGTTTGGCGGCGCGCTCCATCTGTTCCAAGCTGATGCCAAGATCGTTCTCACGATGGAAAAATGTGTTGTTCCGCGATATAGCGTCCAGCGCCTCACGCAAATCCACATTGTTGATTTTATCCACGTCTACACCTCCAGCCCTTTCTTTTTATTCTGGATTTCCTTTTGCGGCGGGTCGTTCTGCCTGATCTTGTCGGCACCCTGTCTGAGCGCGTCCAATATTGACGGCTTCTTGTCCTGACTGTCCATTTCTTTGCGCGCCAGCCTGATGTACCCGTCCAGTACGGCAGGGTGAGCGGAGGAAAAGAAAGCCCTGTCGTCACGGACTTCCGGCATTTCCACGCCTTTCGCCCAATCCTTCGTGTCTTTGGAATACCGCCCGTCCCAATCGGCGATCCTGACGGTGTTCGCCAATACCACGGAGAGCCGCTGTTCGCCGTATTCGCCCATTACTTTGCTGACGGCTTCGGGGGTGAGCCGATAGCCCTGCTTGTCCGTAGCGACGCACTCCCTGATCGCCGCGTCGATGGCGCCGGCGCAATCTTTGTTCAGGCGGTTGCTATCGCGGTATTTGTCAAGCTCGTTATTTTCACGGGCATGGTCGGGGGATTTCATATATACCGGTTGGTTTTTCACATCGTGCAGCGGCGGCATTGATTTGTTGTCCTGTTCCGGCTGCCTGTTCAGGTCAAGCCCCATCATTTCAGACAGCTTGCTCTCCGCGACAGGCTGCGGCATTGGTTTGTCGTCAGCAATGTCAGCCTGTGTCGGAGCAGGGGCTATATCGGTCTGCCGCTCATTCCCCAAGAAGGAGGGAAGCTCGGCGAAACCTGCGTTATCGACATAGTGGGAAGTGACCTCGCCGTCACGCTGAATTACCACAACATCGCTGACCGACAGGCTGCGCCCGGCGTAATCTTTCGGGTGGTCTAAGTTGAACCTCTCAAATAATTCGTCCAGTGTTTCTTTCGGAGGCAGGGGCGCTGTGTAGGCAAGGTCGTAGTTGGAACGGTCAACGGAGAGGTTGTCGGCTTCAAGCTGGCTGATGGAGGCGAAACGATGGTAACGCAGTTCCTCCATATCCTTTAGCTGATAAATCCCGAACATATCTGTATTGCCGTTGATGATGCCGGACTCTTTCGCCGCTTCGCTGTTTTGAGAGGACAGCGCCTTATACTCAACCGTCCGCACCCATTCGCCCAGATTGATACCGAATATGCCGTCAAAGGCTTCTATCTCGGAGCGGTCAAGCGCCATCGCCTCGGAGTTGTCGGGGTAGAGAATATATACAGGCTCGTCATTGTCATACAACTCCAGCGCCCTTTCCTTTGTCAGCGGGAGCATGAACTCGTACAAGTAACCGTACTGGTTCAGTTCCGATATGCTGATTGACGGGTCGGGCATGGTTACATCGGACTCCAGACGCGGAGGCTCTTTGGCGGCAACCTGTTCATGCAACGGCTCTTGTGGGAACATGATATTCAGCCTTTCCATGAGCGCCGCCGACTGTTCGGGATAATCGGAATTGCGGAACGATCTGCCAAGCGCTTCCCGTATCCCTGAAAGGTTCTCTTTCAGCATCAAGTCGGCGATCCCGTTGATGGCGTCCTCCCGTTCCGCCTTGTCCATTCTCCCGTGTACGCCGTGGACATCCGTTATATGGTCGGTATAGTCCGCCGCGAATTGGTATATTTCCATTTCCCTGCGTTCATCGGCGCTGAAAGCGGGCGCTGCTGTTTCATGCTCCTGCGCCGGCATTTGCGGTTTTATTTCCGTTACCTCAAAATCCACGCCGGCGACGGTTTCCGTCCGCGTCTCCGTGGCAATCTCCGGCTCGGAGGGTACAGTAGTCACATCGGGTTTTTCCGGCTCCTTTGCGGATAAATCAATGCCACGCTCTTTGCATATCTGGGTGAAACGGTATTCAATGGCGTTGATCAGCCCGTTGGCTTCCTTGCGGATCGTGTCAAGCGAAGCATTAAGCTCTTTCATGTCACGGCTTCCGTATTCGGCGAGATAGCCGAAGCTGTTGGGGGAAGTCTCTATATCGAAATGCTGCGACACGACGTAGGATATGCTCTCTGCCTCCACCTCTTTGACGGCATTGGGCTTGGAAGCGGTTTTGTCGGCTGCGGCGGTTTTGTCATGCAGTTTTGCGTGGGTTATCTCATGTATGACCGCCGAAACGGTCTGAATCTCGCTCATGCCCTCGCGTATGCCGATTTTTTCACCGTAACGGCAATAACCGTCCTGATTCTCTTTCATCGGCTCAAACACAATCGGCAGGGGCGACACATCTTTCAGCGCGTCCATAAAGGCGGCGTAATGCTCCACGTTGCCGGTCAGGTTTTCAACAAGCTCCGGCAAAGGCTCGCCATGCGTCTGGCTCACGTCGAATACCGGGACCAACTTGAAACGAACGCCGCTGGTCAGCGCTGTCATTTCTTCCATGATAACCTTGCCGTCTTTATCGAGCAGCGGCGCCCCGGTCTCCGGGTCGAGCTTCTCCATCAGCTTTTTTTCCGGCTCCTTGTCCAAAATCGGCGCGAATATGCGGATTCCTTCCTCGCCCCTTTTGACTTGGCGGTTAAACTTCTCTTTCCATAGGTTATATGAAGCGACGCGGGTTGCTCCGGGGTGCTGCATATTGATCAGCATGATGTTACGTCTGGAATAGTGGTGGAAGTGCGACATGGTTTTCAGGAAATCCTTGTACTTGTCGCTTTGGAAAAGGTCTTTCATGCCGGCTTCCAGCCGGTCGGTGAGTTCCTTAGTGCGCTCAATATTGGACTGTTTCACTTGGGTTTCAGGCATATCTATCCTCCTTCGTTTTTTTGTTTATACGCATAGCCGCCCCTCCAGCAGATACAGCAGCGTCAGCTTTTGCGACGTTGCGCACGATTCGGCGGCGATTATGGCGCCGATAAAATCGTTGTCGCCCGACAAGTCAGGCAGATTGTCCAGAATGTAAGGGCAGAGGCAGACAGGGGGGCAGGTCTTGTGTTCGGCGCAATACCGGCAGTCAAGGTCTTGGAAACGGTACTTGAACGTTGGGTTGCAATAGCCGCAGCCTCGTTTGTGGAAATAGGGAATTTCTCGCATTATGTTTTCATAATGACGGCATCTTCCGTCTGTAAAAGTAATATACAGCGCTCCTTTCGCTTGGAAATACAGCAAGCCGCCCGCTTTGTGCTATGCGGACGGCTCGGATAAACATATGCTTGCTATGTGGTCGCACAATTCGTCAGGGATCAATGACCGTTGGGCTTTCCCGGCTCTGCCCTGCGTCCCGGTCTTGCTGCCCCTCGGCGCGGGTACATGGCAGGGGGCGCCGTTTTTGCACATGGGCTTAAAGCAGGGGTTCGGGTGGTTCGTCCATATATCGGTGGGCTTCATCCGCTCGTCACCGTACTGGCAGTATGTGACCGTGTATCTTGGAAGCCCTTTCATAAAGCCCATCTTCCGCAGGCCGCCGCGCGGGTTCTCGATGAACCAGTATCGCGGGCGAAGCTCCAGTATCATGCGCAGCACGTTTTGGTTGACGGCATCGCAAAACACGGCGTAGCCGCTCTTAGGTGCGAGATTGCCGTCGTTTTCCCTTGTCCTGTGATGAGATATGGCGGCGATGGAGTATGTGGAGCAGTCCGGGCTTGCCCAAATGACATCCGGCTTTCCAATCCTCTCAATAATATCCCCCGCGCTTATCGTTCCGATGTCGGCGTACCAGTCAATATCTGCATGGGCGCGGTCATTGTCTATGGAATACACCTGATGCCCGCGCCTTTCAAAAGCCCTGCCGATACAGCGCTTGCCGGCGAACAATTCTAAGATTTTATATTCCTACCCCCTCGTTAAATAAGGAAAGCCGACCGCTTTGTGCTGTGCGGACGGCTTCCCGGCGTGATTTGCTGTATGAGTTTACTTTTCCCTCTCGGCAGACCTCTCCGGCTTGTCGCCGGGTTCCGGCGGCTGCGGCCTGAAATTCCTGAGATGTTCAAGGATTGACGGCTTTTTCGCGTTGTTGATGATCCCGTCGATCTGGTTGTAGTTCGCTTCCTCGCCCATCTCGGCGGCGGCAAGGTAGTTGTACTTCACGGTTTCATTTTTCTGCGCTTCGCTCATTATCCGATCCCTTTCTTTTCTCAAATTCAAGGCGAAAAAAGGCATATCCCTCGCCCTTGTCGTCAAGCACGACCGTCGCGCCGTAGGGCTTGCCGGTTTTCTCGCTCATCAGGTCGGGTATGAATACACGCCCATCGGCGAGCAGCGCGGTGGCGATCTCCTTTGTGACAGTTTTCTTCTTCATCGTAAAAAACTTGTTGTCCTTGAAAAGCCCGAATTTACATGACGGGTTGCCGCAGAAAAAGCCTTTGGCGGCTTCCGACACGTCGGCGCCGCAGCGGGGGCATTTGCCTATGGCCTCGCCCTGCTTTCGGTCTGACGGGAACAGCGCCTTGCCCTCGTCGGTTGCGGCGCTGTGCGTTTTTACAAGCCCCTCGACAAACTTGGCGATGGCTGCCATGAAGTCCCTCACCGTCATTTCCCCGCGCTCGACGCGTTTCAAATGGTTTTCCCATTCCGCTGTGAGCAGGGGCGACTTCACCGATTCCGGCAGGACTTTTATCAGGTTCACGCCCATGACCGTGGGGAGCAGCGTTTTATCCTTGCGCTCGATAAAGCCTGACTTGACAAGGTTCTCGATGATTCCCGCCCTTGTCGCCGGAGTGCCTAACCCTTTGCGCTCGGCATCATCAGGCGCGTCGTCGCGGACTTCGCTATGCTCCAACGGCGGCAGGCCGCCGTTATCCGCCCGCTCCGTCGCTCCTCCTTTTCCCACAAAGCCTTGCGGCTTTGCGGGAACCCTGTGTTCCGCGCCGGCGTTCTCCATAGCGCTCAGCAAAGTATCTTCCGTAAAACGCTTGGGAGGCTGGCTGAAACCCTCGCGGACTGCCGCGCTTGCGTTGAAGCGGTAGCCCTCGCCCAGATCGGGCAGGGGTTTGTCCTCATCTTTTTTCTTTTTGCCCAAACTGTCGGCAAATGCCTGTTCAACCGCTTTCCAGCCGTCTTGAATGACCGTCTTGCCTTTGGCGGTGAACACCTCGCCGCCGCACTCCACCGTGACAACCGTTTCAGCGTATATATGCCTGTCGGAAACAGCGGATACAAGGCGGGTCGTAATCATGCTCAGAATATTCCGCTCGGCTGCGGGGAGCGCGGACAAGTCCGCTTTCGGCATCGTGGCAGTGGGTATGATGGCATGGTGATCCGACACTTTGGCGTTGTTCACGACTTGCGCAGGGTTTATGCCGGCTTCCCCTGCGGAAAACGGCAGAACCGCCGCCGAAGCTCTGACGAGCGCCGGGATGCCGGCCGCCATGTCCTCTGTGACAAACCTGCTGTCAGTCCTCGGATAAGTACACAGTTTTTGCTCATAAAGGTTCTGGACACAATTCAACGTCTGCGCCGCTGTATACCCGAACAGCCTGTTGGCTTCCCGCTGCAAGGTCGTGAGGTCGTACAGCTTGGGCGCGGCGGCTGACTTTTCGCTCCGCTGAACCGAAGCGACCACGGCGGCCTTGCCCACGACATCGGAGCATATCCCCTCGGCCATGCGCTTGTCCTTTACCTTTTCCCGCTCGGCGATGAAACGCCCGTCCGTGATCTCCACCGTATAGTGCGGCTCTTTGACAAATGCCGTTATTTTCGACTCGCGCTCAACGATCATCGCCAGGGTGGGGGTCTGCACCCGCCCGACGCGTAGGCGGGCGTTATATATGATGCTAAAGAGCCTCGACAGGTTAAGCCCCGCTATCCAGTCAGCTTTTTGTCGGCATAGCGCAGATTGGTACAGATTGTCGTAGTCCGCGCCATCTTTTAGCGAACGGAAGCCCTGCGCAATCGCCGTTTCTTCCATGCTGTTTATCCACAAGCGCATGATTTTCTTGTCGCAGCGGGCGTGTTCGTAGACCAGACGCATGATGAGTTCGCCCTCCCTCCCGGCATCGCAGGCATTGATGATAATGTCCACGTCGGGGCGCTTCATCAGGTCGCACAGGGTTTTGAGCTGCTTTTTTGTATTGTCGTTCGCGGTATACTTCCACTCGGACGGTATTATCGGCAAATCGCCATACCGCCACTTTTTGTATTGCTCGTCGTACTCATGGGGTTCGGCGGGCGCTAACAAATGCCCCACGCACCAGCCGACGACATACCCGTTGCCCTCATAAGCCCCGTTTTTGTTCGTTTTCGCCCCCAAAACGGTTGATACCGCCCTTGCAACGGACGGTTTCTCGCATATCACTAAACTTGGAATAGAAAATCCCTCCTTAAAATAGTTTGGGCGCGGCAGAAAGCCCGCCGCGCCCTGCGCTGCCTTAGTTACCTGCACCGGATGAACGCAAAAACGGCGCCCACGGCGGCGATTGCCGCCGTCAGGGATAGGACGATCTTCTTTTTCTTACTCATCTTCGCTGCCCTCCTTTTCCTCGTCGATTTCCTCTATATCCTCATCATCAAGGTAATCGTCGTCATCGGCATAGCCGTCCGATTCCTCCGCTTCATCGTCAAACGGGATGTCGTCGTCATCTTCCGGCTCGTCATCGTCGTCATCGTCTATGGCCGCCTCCCGCTTGGGTCTGACGATCTTGATATAATACCCGGCGCCGCCGATGGCGAGAACCGCTATGACGATGAATATGACCATGCCGCCGCCTTTTGACGGCGTTTCCGGCTCGTCGGGCTTCTGCTCCGAATCTCCGGGTTCGCCGGTATCGGCGGGCGGGTTTTCCGTCTCCGCAGGCTTCGCGGTTTCGCTAATGGTTATCGGTTCGCCGGCTTTTTCGGCAAGGGCGATAAGGTCGGACTCGGTGACGGCGTTAAGGAAATACACGTTGCTATTCGCCCTCGCGTGGTCAATGATCAGGTAAAAGACGTTGCCGGCGGGGGTCGTAAACGAATAAAACTCCTTGCCGTCGTATTCATATGTCCAGTCCACGACGGAAGCCTGACCGTCAGGCGTGAACGCTTTGGGGTTTTGCGCCGCAGCCTCGGAGTCCGACAAGCCAAACATGCTGAAAAACTCAAGCATATTCATGAAGTCGGATAAATCGCCCATGTCAAGCTCGTCCGTATCGTCTACAATGTCAAACTCGCCGATGGGCGCGTCGTCCGCTATGACCGGCCGCTCCGTTTCGTCGGGCAACTCGGTCGCGTATGCCGTCAGCGGCACAAAAAACGCGCTGATGACAATAGCCAAAAGCGCGATGGATATTGCTTTATTCCTCATTCCCGCTGCCCTCCTTGCTTTCCTCATTGCCGTCCATTGTGGCCGTTTCCTCATTCTCGCCCCGACGGGTTCTGCCTTCCGACGGTGAAAAGCCGTCCGGCACGGCGGTTGTTTTCCGCTGTTCCATGAAAGCGCGGGCGAACGCCTCGAACTCGGCCGGCGGTATGTCGATGCCGCGGACCATCGCCACGATGTCGGCGTTCTCAAGCTCGGTTTTCTGCCGTTCAAGCTCCCGAAGGCGGGATTGCTGTTCGGCGATCTTCTCTTTCGTTTTCTCGATTTCGCCGATGACTTTGTTGATTTTGTGGTTCAGAAAAATGCCTCCTTTATTTTTTAGTTGCCCGGCAATCTGCCGTAGGCGTACAGTTTTGACTGCCAATAGCTTGTACTGAGCGACGCGTAAGAAATGGGGTTCCCGCAGTGGATCATCATGTCGTCGCCCACATAAATGCCGACGTGCGTCACCGTTTCCGCCGACGTGTACGTGGAATGGAAGAACACAAGGTCGCCGGGTTTCGCGTTCGCGTATGTCACGGGGGTACATATGTTGTACAAGCCCTGCGCCGTGAGCCGCCCCACATCCCAGCCGCTGTTGTTGATGACATAGCTGACGAACCCGCTGCAATCGAACGACGTTTTGGGGCTGTAACCTCCCCAAACGTAAGGCATACCAAGGTATTTCTCCGCTTCGGTTATGATTGCCGCAAAGGTTTCATCGCCCATGTACTCAGGCGGTATGCCGTATATCAACGGCGCGACGATCGTTGAAGCGTTCGGGTATGCGCCGGATGGGAACAAGTCGGGGCGGTTGCCGAGCGTCGCCATATACATGGCGTACCGGCTGAGATTGTCCTCGCCCATGATGTATATGGGCAGATGGGAAAGGTTGAAGTTTTCAAGCGTGACCGTGCAGATGTAGTAATCATAGGGAACTTCGTAACTCTCCGAATAGCTCTCGCCCGTTTCCGGGTCAGTATAGGTGGAGGTTTCCGTGCGGTATCGGGTTTCCACCTCGACCGTTTCGGTCAGGATGTACTGCCGCTCAAAGAGCATGGCGAGCGTACCCTGCACCTCGTCAATCGTCCAAGCCCCCTCATGCAATGCGCTTATTATGGAGATCAGCACATAGGGGTCATGCTCAATGGTGTCAAGATTGTAGCGGTATTCGTCATACCCGGGGTGCAGCGAAGCGTAATTGTTTACCTCATACTGCAATCCTGCCTCCATCCCGGTATAGGCTGCTTCCGCAGCAAGCATATCAGCGTCCTCCGCTGCGTAGGTCGTGCCGCCGACAATCGCCGAACCGCCTGAGAACATGGATGCGCACATGGAGAGAAGCCCCATCAGCATACAGACGACCAACAGGAGCAGCGCCGCTTTGAGCATGAATATGGGGTTTTTCCGTATGGCATTTGTTACGCTTTCCCCGGCTTTTTTGACCGCGCCCGCCGCTTTTTTCGTGGTCTTGCCCGATTTCTTGGCTGTCTTGATCGCGTCGGCGTATTGCTTTTGGATGTTCCGCTTCTGCCAAAGCCTTGATATTGGGTTGCTGCGCAGATTGGGGTTGTCCCGCAGAGCCTTCTGGTATTCCAGTTTGGAACGGGCTTTGATGGATTTGACCTCAAACTTCGCTTCGCGCCGGTACGGGGTGTTTCGGACGAAACGGTAAGCGGAGTGCGTCGCCTTCCTGCCGCCACGGTAGGCGCTCTCGCCGACAAGCTCTGCTTTATGCGCCGCCTGTGTGCCGACGTTTTCATTCTCAGCCTCGTAAACCTTTGAATGGAGCTTGTTTACGCCGACCGTGGCCACAGCGCCTACCGCCTTGCGGGGCGCTGACTTTTTCTTTGGCTTGTTCCACTTGGCTTCGTTGATGGGTATGGTTTCCTGCTCATGGCGCAGCCGTGTTTTCGCTTTGCCCCTGCCATCGTCAAAATACCGTTCCTCGACGCGCTTTTTCCGGGTAGGCTGCTTGTCGTGGTACTTATCACGCTTGGAACCGTATTTATCGGCTTTAGCCTCGGTCTTGACGGCTTTGCGATCCAGCTTTTCGGTCTGCGCCTTTTCCTTTGCCGCGCGTTTTTCCTTGTTGGTGAATTTCAGCCTGCCCGTCGGGTCGGGCATCCCGTCAGCGCCCACATCGCCGTCAGGCATGATGTCGGTATCGGGAGCCTCCGGCGCCGGTTCCGTCTTTCTATCGTCAGGGTCAGGAATCGGCGCTTTGCCGTCAGGCTTGTTATCAGGCGCTTTGCTGACCGGCTTGACGAACGGTTTTTTGCCCGGAGGCTCTTTGTCGGGCGGCTTATCGGCTTTTGTGAAAACGATTTTGTCCTTGTTTCCGGCGGCTTCGGCATCCTTGAATTTCAGCCTGCCGGTGCGACGTTTTTTACTTTTAGCCGTCAACCACCGCCACCTCCTCAGGCCGCGTGGTCATAATCCTGTAGGATTCGGTTTCTTTTGGATACCTGTCCACGAACGGGATGATGACCGAGCCGTAGAATATGAGGCCTTCGCCGGGTCCGCTGTGCGTGACGTAGGACAACTGGTGGGGTGAAATCCCCAACTGCTTGGCGAGAATCTGCCTGTCGCCGCCCGCTTGGTTGAGCATGAGGATGAAGTCCGAGTTTTCGGAAAGATGTTGTCAAGGGTAAAATGGCCAAAATGAAAAAAACCGGAGGGCTGCTAACTGCAAAGCCCTCCGGGAATCGCGTTTCATGTAATTAATTCTTTTCTTGCGCGATTAACGCGGGACACGGGGACGGTTCTGTTGTCCCAGATATTTCTTTGATAAAAACGAATCTTGACGATTTACGGAACTTTGGATTTTTTTAATTGTGAACTAACTGTAAAC
>Ga0099364_10004017_pt1 | contig 22422 bp, 24 predicted proteins | sample TergutTh196P3_FD_73070 | JGI IMG/M metagenome (GOLD analysis project Ga0099364, IMG submission 73070) | Microcerotermes parvus P3 segment gut microbial communities from Pointe-Noire, Republic of the Congo - Th196 P3 | ecosystem: Host-associated > Arthropoda: Insects > Digestive system > Gut ...
TTGTTATACTTTCCTCTGTCATAAATTGTTATATTTTTTTTTGTATAATTTTTTAGATTAAATTAATATTAAATTATGTTGAAATTAAATATCAATGATACAGATAAAAAAATATTTCAAACAGAAATATTTAACCAAATAGCACGTTTGCAGGCAATAAAATTGTATCGTCCAGCGAGTTCATTGAGTGAGTATTCTGTGACTATTGCATCTTATTTTGCGGAGCATCCTCCGAGTTCTATCAGCGTTGCTTCTGCTAAAATACAGGAGTTAACAGGCATTGTTGGTAGTGAGTCGGCTGTAAGAAAGTTTCTAAAAGAACTAAATTTTAGGTACAGAAAAGCGGGGGCAGTTCCTTCGAAAACATTGCCAGAATCAAAAAAAAGAGCAGCAGCAATTTTTGGACACATCACTTTTTCCCGAATAGCAGCAGCAAAAAGTGGCAATCGTTGTTTGTATTATTGCGATGCAGCACATTTTGTTTGTGGTTCTTTTTTGTCTTATTTGTGGTGCATAAAGTTATTATTTTTGCCTTCTTATAGTCCTAATCTAAACATTATAGAGCGTTATTGGCGTTGGTTGCAGAAGGATTGTTTGAATTGCAAGTATTATGATAATTTTACAAAATTTAAGTTGGCGATAGAAAATTCATTATTAAAGACAGTCAGAAAAGAGAACACGGATGCATTAAAAACATTGTTAAATCTAAAATTCCAGACATTCAAAAACAATAATCTATGACAGAGGAAAGTATAATTATACAATCGGCAGAAGTTTCTCCATTTTGAGTGAAGGAAGTTATAGTTGTTTTTGCATTCGCGTAAAAAATAGGCGAATAGCAAAGAATTAACGCGAATAGCAAAAATTTAATGCGTTTTGCCAAAGTTTGACGCGTTTCGCGTTCTTTTACACGCTTTGTAGTAGCAGATGAAAAGTTGTCGGTATTTTCTGTAAGGGTTCCGTTCCCTTGGTTCAATTTTACTTGTAACATTAAAATTATTCCTTTTATTTATGGATGAAAAAATATTCGTAATTAAACTTATATAAGAAATACAAAAATAACTTTTTTATTTCTAATTTCCAAATCTGTAAAAATTTTAATTTATTTATGTAAAAAACAATAGATAAAACTTATTATAAGTATTAAAAGACATTATACAAAAAGATGCCGAAACGAGTTCAGCATAACAGAATAACCACCCCGCTTGCGAAAGCAAGCACCCCCACAGGAGTGGAACAGTTCCCCGCCTGTGGAGGGGGGCATTTGCGAGAGCAAATGAAGGGGTGGTAAATTAACACGGGGGCTTGCCCCCGTGTTATATGTTGTTTTTTTTAACAAATTTTATGTATTTTGTATGAAATAATATATTAAAATAAAATGAATATCAGAGTAAGATTTGCACCGCCGCCAACAGAATTGTTAAGAATAATTTTAATTTTATGTTTTATAATAGTTCCATTTAAAACTAATGCTGAAGAAATTGATAATCGCAATTTAGAATTAGGTGCATACTTAATGACACCTAAATTTTCATATAATTTTTGGTCTAATAATGTGCATTTTTTTATAAATCCTCTTTTTGATTTTGGAATTTCTGCTGCCTATCCGTTAAATAAAAATAAAGATGTTGCAGGATTGCTCGAAGTAGGTTATGCAAATTATATTTGTGGTCGAGGTGTTGATGATGTTATGCGGTTTAATACTATAAATATTTCGCCACAAATTTATTTAAAAGGATTTACTGCGGGATTTGATTTTGGTTTTTTCTTTCCCTTTATAATAGATTCTTTGCCAAACTTTCAGTCGCAATATGATTACTCAAATTTGTTTCCTGTTTTACTAAATTTAAAACTCGGCGGAATAATCCCCGTTTATAAAACTGAAATGGGAACGCTAAATCTTTTACTAAAAGGAACAACTTCTTTATCATACATTGATAATAATAAATTTATATTTCTTGAATCATTTCAAATTACTTCTTTTTCTGTTGGATTGAATTATATGTTTAAAATAAAATTATGAGATGCCGAAACGAGTTCAGCATAACAGCATTTTAGTCGAAAATTGTATGTAATTACAAAAATATTTAATGTTAAACTGAAAAGAATAAAATATTATTAAAAAAACGTTATTTTTGAAAAAAATAATAAAATGAATAACGTAAATAAAGTAAAAATTCGAAATATAATTGATAATGCAACAAATGGCTACCTTCAAGCCGATAAAGTTCAAGAACTACTTGATGCTGCGCTAATTCCCCGTGCAAAAGAATTAGTTGTTTGTGATAAAAAAGATGTAATTAATGCAACAAAAGAAATAGGGTTCCCGCTTGTTATGAAAGTAGTCGGACCTGTTCATAAATCAGATGTAGGCGGAGTAAAACTAAATATAAACGATGAAAATACTGCGTTAGAGTTTTTTGAAGAAATGCTGAAAATTAAAGACGTAACAGGTGTTTTATTTCAACCAATGCTATCGGGGATGGAACTTTTTATTGGTGCAAAGCGTGAAGATAAGTTTGGTCATTTAATTTTATGTGGGCTCGGCGGAATATTTATTGAGGTGCTAAAAGATGTCCAATATGCTCTTATACCTGTTACAAAGCAAGAAGCATTTGATATGTTAAAGTCATTAAAAGCATATAAAATAATTGAAGGATTCCGCGGAAATGAGGGCATTAATCAGGACAAATTCACTGATATAATAGTCCAATTGTCTGCTTTATTAGAGGCGGCACCCGAAATATTTGAAATGGATATAAATCCTTTACTTGCCAAATCAGATATTATTATTGCGGTAGATGCAAGAATAAGAGTGGAAAAATAGTTGTTTTGTTTATTTGCGAGCATTTTTTATTACATAAAAGTAATTATTTTTGCAGCCGAAAAATACAAAACATTTTATAAAAATGGCAACATATAATTTTTAAAGAATATTGTTATATTGCATTAAGTTATTTTTTTAATTATAAAATATTGAGATGAAAATACAAGTGACCTTCAGACATTTCAACGGAAATCATCCACAATTACATCAAGCGGCAGAGGAGTTGGCTGCGAGTTTTACTAAATATAATAGTGCTATTATAAGCACTAACATTGATTTTGTTAACGGTAGTGAAAAAATTGTAAACTTTACCGTCTATATCAAAGATCATACTATATCATCGGGTTATGCTTCGGATGACCTTCATAAAAGTTTAAATGCTGCTGCTGATAAGGTTATTAAGCAGTTAAAGAAGTATAAAAATAAAAAGTTTGATGCTAAATCCAAACTTAAAGGAAAAGAAACAATACAAAACTTTAATGAAGAAAATACCGCTGAAGATGAAGAAATTTATTATGATGAGTAAATAATTTAATAAAAGTTGCGAAAGTATATGGCTTTTTGTAAATAGAGCAAAAGATAGTGAATGCTATTTGTTAGTATTATTGAGGTAAGTTAATGCTGCGCAAATAATTATTACTCAAAATAAAGAGAGTTTTAGAAAGAAAATTGCCAATAAAATATAAAAAAACGTTATTTTAATGGTTGCTATATAATTTATTTTATGGAGTTTCTGATGTCAGATATAAAAAAAATAGGTATTATCACAAGTGGTGGTGATTGTGGCGGCTTGAATGCCGTTATTTATGGTGCAGCGAAAATGTGCGTTGCTAATAATATAGAATTAGTAATAATTCCAAATGGATACGCAGGATTGTATAATTTAGATGTAATTGAACCTGTGTCGCTTGATTTAACTGCTATAGAGCGTATAAATACTAAATTAGCGGGTTCCATTGCAGGACATTCAAGAGTTAAAATTAGTAAAATAAAAGGCAACGAAGAGTCTAAATGGGAGAAAATTAAACAAAACATACACAAACATAATATTGATGCCTTGATTATTGCGGGAGGCGATGATACGGGATCGGTTGTTTTGGATTTAATTAATCACGATATTAAATGTATTCACGTTCCTAAAACAATGGATTTGGATTTGCAAACTTATTCTGTTGGTGGCGATTCTACTATACATAGAATTACAAACTTCGTTTCTGATTTAAAGACGACAGGCAGAACTCATAATAGAATTATGATTTTTGAAGTATTTGGTAGATATGCGGGACATACTGCTTTTAGAGGTGGCATCGGTGCTGATGCCGATTGCATTTTAATTCCTGAAATTAATGTTGATTTTAAGGTCGTATATGATCATTTTAAAGAAACATTTACTCGTAGAATTACAGAAGATGAACTAAATTCTGCAATTTATACTATTGTTGTTGCGGAAGGTGTTCGAAATGCTGACGGCGAATATTTTACAGATAAAAATTATCCCGTTGATTCTTTCGGACATAAAAGATTGAGTGGAATAGGTTCATTTGTTCGCACTATCCTTAATGAATACGCGAAACAAGATACAGAATACTGGAAAGAAATATTTTATAAAAATGGTCTTTATGTTGAAGGAATCAATACACATCCTGAAATAAGAGATATTTTATCGGGGCATCTTGTTCGCTGTGGTGAAAGCACGCCATATGATATTTCTTTCGGAAAACAATGCGGCGGCGGTGCTGTATTATTGCTACTTAATAATATTGACGGCGTTACTATTGCAGGAGTTAATGAAGGACAAATTAATTATTTGCCTGTCTGCGAAGCAATTAAGCAAAGATTTGTAGACCTGAACGATGTTAAATTTTACGAAAGAATGGGCATCTGCTTCGGAAGAAAAATAGAAGAAATATATCAACCCGTATTCAAAAAAATATCAGAACACATAGAACGATATATGTAAATTATATATAATTAGAGGATGCCTAAACAAGTTCAGCATAACGGGATGTGAATTTTCTTGAATCTAATTTTATTTTACTATAACTTTTCTAAATACTGCGTTACCATTGGCAACGATTTTAATGAAATATGTGCCACTTGATAACTTTTTATCTATGTTATAATTTTGCTCGCCTTGTGATGCAAAACCTTCAAAAATATCTAAAATAGTTGTTCCACTTATATCTAATAAGTGGATAGAAATTCTTTGCTCATCGGGGTTGTTAAAGATAATATTAAAGTAATTTTCAACAGGATTCGGCACAATACTAATATCGTAAATATCGTCTTCTGTTATTCCAATTATGTTAATAAAATTAGCAATTAAAGTTGTATCGTTAGTAATTAGCACACTTATATTAGAATCTGTGCTAATGATATTGTTATTATCGTCTGTCCAATTTTTAAAAGCATATACTTCAGAATTAGTAGGTGTTGCTTGCAAATTTAATACTGTATCACAATAATAAGTACCCGTAGTTGCACCCGTTATATCGCCCATATACGTTGGATATGTATAAATAGTAACTGCAAATTCTTTTAGTAAAAATACAGCAGTGAGCGTTAAATCAGAAGTTATGTTAAAAGTATATTCTGCTTGCGTTGAAATAACATTGCCCGAATCGTCTTCCCAATGTAAAAAATTATAGCAATCATTGTTAGTTGTGGCGGTTATAGTAACTGATTCATCATATTGATATTTGCCGTCACCTTTTAACTCGCCGATTGAAAGAGGTAAAGTTTTAAGTTGTAAAGTAAAAGTGGGAATTGGTTCTATTTCCAGAGAACCATAAGTTACAGGATTATTAGGACGATATTGTCCTATTTGGTCTGTAATTAGTAATTCTATTATTTCTTCAGCAGTTATTATTTCTTCTGGTGCTTCAATGTCACTTGATGTTAATCTCGTTGCTGTTTGTGCATATTCAAGTGGCTTAATATAATTTTCTGATGTTAATTGGTTATTGCCAAATACTAAATCACGGGTTACGTCATTTTCTCCTTCTATTAAATTATTTCCGAGTGTTTTAGTTCCTCCGCCTGCTATTTGATTTAACACCCCGCCTGCTGTGTTTCCTGTAATTATAGTATTATAAACATATAATTTACCACTTGGAGTAATATAAATTCCGCCACCTTCACCTGTTGGTTCATTTTTATCTATTGTGCAATGATACAGATATGCACTACTAGAATTTGCAATATAAATTCCGCCACCTTCACCATAACCAGTATTGCCTGAAAAGACACAATTTAATGCTATAAAATCTCCTGCTACGCGAACCGCTGCTGCATCTATTCCATCTCCTGATATATTGTCTAAAAATACACAATTTATTGCCGTAAACGAAGAATTAACAAATGACACTGCCGAACCATCATTACCACCACAACCAGGGTCCAAAATATTATTTATGAATTCACAATTTATTGCCGTAAATTTTGAACCATCCATCAAAACTGCTCCTCCAGCACAATCAACCCTATTGTTTGTAAATTTACAATTATTGGCTGTAAACGTTGTGTTTCTCATTATATATACAGCACCACCAATATACTTAGACGTATTGCTATAAAATTCGCAATTATCAGCAGTAAATATTCCCTCATAAACATACACAGCACCATTCGTATTAGCACTATTATTATAAAACTCACAATTATTGGCAATAAATGTTCCACCACTAATATACACCGCACTACCGCTATAAGCACTATTGTTATAAAACTCACAATTATTGGCAATAAATGTTCCACCACTAATATACACCGCACCGCCAGATTCACCATTGATTACTGTATTATTATAAAATTCACAATTATTGGCAGTAAATGTTCCACCACTAATATGCACCGCACCACCAGCAGGCGTTCCAAAGTTGCTTGATAATCCTTCTGTAAGAATTAGATTATTTATAGTGAGAGAATTATTGCCAGACATAACAAATATTATACTGATTCCATCAGCATTTATTGTTGTTTTGTTTGTAGGGCTTTGACCATTAATAGTAAGGTTCCTTGGAATTCCTATTCCTTTGTCAGCCAAAACGGATGAAAAATTTATATTTGCAGTGATATTAATAGTATCAATACTTGGATTGCTTACAGCAGCAAGAAGTTGTGCTTCATCACTTACATTTATAGATTCCGACATCGCACTAAAACTTATAGCAAATATAATTGCTGCTACGATAAAAGATTTTTTTGATATAGACATAATTTTTATATATATTAGTTAAACAATTTACAAAAATAATGTTTTTTGGATAAAAAATAGGAGATGCCGAAATAAATTCGGCATGACAACTTTTTAATTAGAGGATGCAGAAATAAAAACAGCGTAACTGAACTCTGGCATTGTAAGAATAAGTTTATTATTTTCTATATTATTTGCAATAATGGTGCTTAATAATGCTTTATATTTCCTATTTTCTGCATCAATAATAACATCACATAATTGCCCGTAATTAGCAATGCAAAGAAGATTATTAGCACTAATTAATTCCACGCAAACAACATTTTTATTGCCTGTATTTATAGTTTTTATTGTGTAATTATTAGTTAGATATGGTTCAAGTTTCGCATTTGCATCAATTATAAAATCAATAATGTTGTTATCGTTTGTCCAATTTAATTGAGAAGTAGAAAACAATGGCAAAACATCGTCATTAAGGTTTGTTGTATCTATATTTTCAAATCCTAATCCCGTATTAACAGGGAGGGTTTCGCAAAGTTCAAAGCCCGAGTGTATAAAAGTAGGAATTGGCAGTATTTTATTTATGAGATAAGATATTTTTGACAGATTATCGCTGCCTTTTCTACTTGCGGTGCGAGGAGTATTATGTGTTTCTGACGTTGCAAAACATTTAATAGGCAGGTTTTGAATATTGTTAATAAAATGATTAACTTTTTCAGGTATATGTGTATCAAAAGGCAAAGGTCCAAGCACACAATCAAAGCCCTTTTGTGCAGAACTTTCGCTAATAACAAAGTTTTCTTCAAAGAAAATAAAATCTTTTTTAATTCTTCGTGCTTTTGCAACAATTCTTTTAAGTAGTTTATCGGGTAGAGCGTGTCCCATATCTATCATTACGCCATCTATATCAAATTTGCTAATATAGTAAGGAATAATATTTTCGATGTGCCGCCATAATGAAGCATTTTCATAAATAGGTTTAGCAAAATCATTATCATACATCCTAATTGTGTTATAAGAAATATAGTTATATTCAGGATTATCATATATTTTTAAGTAAGTAACATCCGACCAAGGCGGTTGTATATCATCGGGGGGCCAATCAGCAAAAGCACCAGGAATTACAACCTCTTCATCATTTAGATAACCAATAATTTTATCATTTACTAAATTGACTTTTTGCGGCGTATCGGTGAACTGATTTATGTAATCAAGAGGTGGCTCAGGCAAATTATTATAATCATCTTGTTCTATCTTTTCTTTAATTATATTTAGAGTTTTTGCATCAAAAATAGGCGAATGAAAATCTGCTTCAGCATCTTTTTTTATCCAATAAAACCATTCAGGATGCTCTATTGCAACTGCGGAATCTTTGCTTGCCGTTCTAAAAACAAATTCACAAACAACCTTCATTCCTAACTTATGGGCTGCTTCTACTAATGCTGCAAATTGTTCTTCGGCTGTCATATTTAATAACGGTTCATTTATATTTTCATCAATTAAATAAGGATGATTTATAGAATATGGCGAGCCGATATCACCTTTTTTGCCATCTTTTCCGATAGACGTTATAGGCAATAAATATAAGATATCCGTTCCCAAACTTTTAATATAAGGCAGCAAAACGATTGTTTTAAGTATTGTTCCTGTTTCTTTAAACTTATTATCTTGATTAGTAATTTGCTCCGAATTGCTATGATTAAAAGCAGTTGTTAGCCGAACAAAAACATTATAAATAGTAGGATTTTGCAAGATATTTATATTAGAATAAGGAATATTAGAATCATTTATAGCACTTAATTTATCTATAAAATAATCAGGGAAATTAACATTTTTTATTTTATTATTACTTTTATAATCGGGGACAATTGCACTATAAGACGGAATGTTTTTTAATTTACTTATAATTTTATTTATCATTTAAATACTAATTTTACAATACAAATATAATGAAAAAATGTTTTTTTCACTATTCTTGCTTGAGTGCAATCAATAAACATCTTTTCTGTGTCCTATTTTTAATATAATTATTTCATTATTCATATAATCAATATCAAATAAAATACGATAATCACCTACTCGTAATCTATAATCGGCAAAAGGACAAGAAGACAATCGTTTAAAATTTGAAATATTTGGAAAGTTTGCTAACTCGTTTATATTTGATTTAATATTTTTAAGTATAGAAACAGGTATTTTTCTTATATCTTTTCTAACACTATTAGCAAATACTATTTTATAACTCATCAATACTATTCCAAAAATCTTCTGAAGAAGTTTTTTTACCTGTTTTTACTTCTTGTCTTCTTGTTTCTATTTCATTTCTTAATTTTTTCTTTTGCTCGCTTTCGTAAATTGCAAGCACAAAACTTTTAATGTCGTTTTGTTTATTACTTGGCAGTGCATTATATTTTTCTAATATATTTGTATACATTTTATGTTTGCTATATTGTTATTAAAAATATATTTTTTTTGTGGTGGCTATTCTTCTACTACTTCGCCTTGCTTATTTATATAAAATGTTTTGCCATCTTTATAAACCTGTGCTATACCTTCTCTGGATAAACATCTTCATATTTTCTTTCTTCCCTGTATTCCTTCCCTTTCTTATCTATAAAGAAGCGATCATCACCTTTACAAACAAGAGCCATACCTTCTTTAAAAGGATAAACAGCATCATATTGCCTTTCTTTCCAGTATTCCTTTCCGTCCTTATCTATAAAGAACCAATAACCATCTTTTACAACGACTGCCATACCTTCAGTAAAAGGCCCAACCCTATCATATTTTCTATCTTTACCTATCTCATTTCCTTCCTTATCTATAAAGAACCAATAACCATCTTTTTTAACACCAGCCATACCTTCAGTAAAAACCCAACTCTCATCATATTTTCTTTCTTTCCAGTATTCCTTTCCGTCCTTATCTATAAAGAAGGAAATACTATCTTTTATAACGCCTGCCATACCTTCAGTAAAAAGCATAATCATATCATATTTTCTTTCTTTCCAGTATTCCTTTCCGTCCTTATCTATAAAGAAGTAGTAAAAACTCTCTTTTTTAACACCAGCCATACCTTCTCTAAAAGAATAAACACGCTTATATTCTCTTTCTTTCCAGTATTCCTTTCCTTCCTTATCTATAAAGAACTCAATACCATCTTTTCCAACCCCAGCCATATCTTCGTAAAAAGAATTAACCCTATCATATTCTCTTTCTTTCCAGTATTCTTTTCCTTCCTTATCTATAAAGAAGTAATAACCATCTTTTTTAACGCCAGCCATACCTTCACTAAACTCCCCAACATCATCATATTGTCTTTCTTTCCAGTATTCCTTTCCTTTTTTATCTATAAAGAAATAACCATCTTTTTCAACCCCAGCCATACCTTCATAAAAAGACCTAACATCATCATATTGTCTTTCTTTCCAGTATTCCTTTCCTTCCTTATCTATAAAGAACTGAATACCATCTTTTGCAACGAGTGCCATACCTTCAGTAAAAGGCCCAACCCCATCATATTGTCTTTCTTTCCAGTATTCCTTTCCTTCCTCATCTATAAAGAAGTAATAACTATCTTTTTTAACACCGGCCATACCTTCATTAAAAGGATAAACAGCATCATATCCTCTTGCTAGTCCTAAACTATCTATATTTAGTTCTTCATTAATATTATTACTCTTTTTACATCCACTCATAGCAACGATTAAAGTGGCTACCACAATCCATCGCCCCGATATTAAACTTGTTTTAATTTTGTTTGTTTTCATTTTATTTATTATAGTTAAACAAATTTCTTTTTTTACAAATATAATAATTTTTTTTGATTTATTTTTAGTTAAACAAATTTATTTTTTGCAAAAATAATTTTTAATTATCCAATAATTTATAAATTGTATCTCTTCTGTCTAAATCAATCAACCTTATCGTATTATCAACAACCCGAAACACCAACCGCCAATTATAAATATATTTACATTTCCAAAGATTTCCTCATCTATGTATTTCATCATATCATCCCACGATTTAAATGACATTCCAAGACCTGCTCGTTCATCAGCAAGCCCTTCTTCTAATGATGCGATTAAATACCCCTCTTCATCATAAAGGTCTGTTTCTTGAACTTTAATTTTATTTATTGGCTTTTCTAATTCTAATGTTTCCATAGTTGTAATTGTGTTATAATTTTTTATAATTATAATGATTTTTATTATAGTTAAACAAATTTATCTTTTGCAAAAATGCTATTTAATTATCTAATAATTTATAAATTGTACTTCTTCTGTCTAAATCAATCAATCTTATCGTATTATCAACAACCCGAAACACCAACCTCCAATTATAAATATATTTACATTTCCAAAGATTTCCTTGATTATCATATAATCTTTCTATTTTATATTGAGTTTTTATATCGGGCTGCAACCACGAGCCATCTTCTAATATCTCTTCTATTTTTAAAACTTTATTAAGAATATCTATAAAATTCTTTTTCGCAAGATATCTTGATTTTTTAAGATATTTTGTAGTAAATTCTAAATTAAACATCATCAAATTCCTGTAAAAGATATCGCATTCTATCTTCTCTTGATTTAAACGATATTAAACGCCCTGCTCGTTCATCAGCAAGCCCTTCTTCTAATGATGCGATTAAATACCCATCTTCATCATAAAGGTCTGTTTCTTGAACTTTAATTTTATTTATTGGCTTTTCTAATTCTAATGTTTCCATAGTTGTAATTGTGTTATAATTTTTGCAAATATAATGATTTTTATATATAGTTAAACAAATTTATTTTTTGCAAAAATGCTATTTCGCCTTAACGAAGTGCTATGCTGTATTAAATACGGCATAGCAAGTTTTATTTTTAGAAGTTTCCTTTCTAACGCAAGATAGCAAATTTAAAGTATTATGCAAAGTTATTTTTTATTATGTTGTTTATTTGTTCTGCTACTCTTAATGCTTCTACACCTTCATATAATGTGCAGGTTATTATTGGCTGACCAACTATACTTGATATAAAATTATTTTGTTCTATTTCCATCGGATTTGCTTTTGATATTTTAGGCGTTTCAAACACAATTTTTTTATCTTCAATTGTCGGTAAATCAATTAGTTTTTGTGTTGCAAGTAAATTATCAGCACTTATATCTATTCCTTTACAATCTATCATTTTAAATACTTGCAAACTATGTTCTTTTAGATTTAGCGACAGGTAAGTATCTTTTTGGAACATTCTAAATTTACGTTCTGGTCTGATAGATATTCGCGATGCGGTTAAATTAGCGATTAGTCCGTTTTGCATTTCTAATCTTGCATTTGCTAAATCAATACTATCAGTTATTATAGATACACCGTTAGCAGATATATTTTTTACTTTGCTATTAGTTAAAAATAGCACTAAATCAATATCGTGTATCATTAAATCATTTATTACTGAAGTATCAGTTGAACGTGCTTGGAATTCCGTAAGTCGGTGTGCTTCAATAAACACTGGTTTTAGATTGTATCTTTGTGCAGATAATACAGCAGGATTAAGACGTTCAATATGTCCTACTTGTATTTTTAAATTATGATGTCTAGCGCTTAAATGCAAAAGTTCTTCTGCTTCTTTTGTATTACTACATACTGGCTTTTCTATAAAACAATGTTTTTGTGCCTTTATAACTTTCTTAGCAATGTCTTTATGTGAAGCCGTTGGGGTTGCTATTATCACTGCATCTGAATTCAATATAGTATCAGATATATCAGCGAAGTATTTTACTTTATGTTCAGCGGCAACAGTATATTTACGTTTTATATCGGCATCATAAACGCCAACGAAGTCGACTAATTTGTTTTTTGCTAATAGTTTGCAATGGACTTTTCCTATGTAGCCTAGTCCTACGACAGATATTTTTATTTTTCTCATATTTTAAATTAAATTCAGATTATAATTTACAAAAATAAGGATTTTTTTAGATAAAAAATATCATAATGAATTTAATTTCGACATCTCCTAATTTTATGCGAGGAGATGCCGTATTAAATTCGGCATAATTAAATATATCTAAAACGCTATTTTAAGATGCCAACTTTGTTATTTCTTTGTAGTAGAAAACATTGAATCTTCTATGTTAATATCTACTTCCAATTTATCGATTTCAATTTCGGCTGCTTTTTTCCCATTTGATAATATTTTTATTGTAGTAGGATAAACATGCCCTTTGGTCTTTTTGAAACCCGAACATAGCATACTAATTGTTCCGTTTTCTGTTGGATTTTCAATCCCTTGGAACCAATTTGTTGCTTCATCAAAGTAAAGATGTTGTATAATGTCGTCAGGTTTTTCAGCAGAACTGACGCTTATTTTCTTACAATTCTTATCATTAAATTTAGTTGTCCCGTCTTGTAAATTGTATATTACTTTATCGGAAGTATCTTTTGATACAAGAAATAACCCATGAGTAGGAAATAAAGTGCTTATAATCATAACTAACTGACCAGCATCTTCTCTATCTATTTCCTCATATTTAGGAACAACTTGAAATATTTCATCATCGGCAAATACAAACACCTGGTCCTTTCCCATTGATGATAATTCAAGTCGGGCTTTGGTTTCTACATCATCACCTTCGCCATAATCCTTCGAATAATAGCGTAATGCTCCTTTATTCCCTCTGGTGTCATATTGATATGCTTTAACTGACATAGTTTTGAAGGAATCAAGTTTATTTAACTGCATTGCGGATATACAGGTCTCTATTAATTCTTTGCCTGTCTGTGCAGATAGGTTTGTGTATAAAAACACGAAACACAATGAAAACAAAAACTTTTTCATATAATAAATCTATTTGTTATAAAATTTCAATTCTTTACTTTACAAAAATAATGAAAATTTTAAAAAAACAAAATATATAATAAAATCTATAAATAGAATTGTATATAACATCATTCCGAGCAAATATTTGTTATTCCGAGCAAAATGTTGTTAATTCCGAGCAAAATATTTGTTATTCCGAACTTATTTCAGCATCTCCTTGTTAATATCAGTAGTTTCCGAAACAAGTTCGGAATGACAGATTTTGTTCAGAATTTTCTAATTTATTTTAGAAATTTCTAATTATTTTTAGAAACTTCTAATTAGTGAACAGGTTTTTCTAATTTATTTTAGAAACTTCTAATTATTTTTAGAAATTCCTAATTGTTGACAGGTTTTTCTAATTTATTTTAGAAATTTCTAATATATTTTTGCTTGTTCATATAATATTTAGTTACATTTAACACGGGGATTAATCCCCGTGTTAAAAATTAGTTAAGCGGTGTAAAAATTAGTTAATTCAAGTTAATATCAAGTTAATCTCGTAAATCTTAATAAAACCTTGGTTCAAACTCGTTTCATCATCACCTAATAAAAAAATGCAATCTTAAAAAACCTTATTTTAATATACATAATTTAATGATATTATATACTTAATAAGGACTAATTTAATGATTAAACTTGGTGATACTTACTCCTATAACATTACATTTAACCAAAATAATGTAAATGTTTTCGCCGAAATTACTGGCGACAATAACCCTATTCATATAGATTCTGAATTTGCTAAAAATACTCCTTTCGGCAGACCGATAGTGCATGGATTTTATTCAGCATCAGTGTTTTCTATGGTCTTCGGAACAAAGTTCCCCGGCGAAGGAACTATTTATATGTATCAAGATATGAAATTCTTTGCACCAGTATTTGTAGAAGAGCAATATGTAGCAAAGTTTGAAGTAATAGAAGTAAATACAGAAAAACACAGAGGAACAATAAAATGTATCCTTGAAAATAAAGATGGCAAGCCAGTAATAGAAGGAATTGCTAAACTACAAAACTCTAAACAATTTGTTTAGAAGGAACTTAAAAACTACTATGTCGAACTTATTTCGGCATTCTCTTATAATTTAGAGGATAATGAAATAAATTCAGTATGACTTTTTTATATGCACTATTATTTTTTAATTTGCCTTTTTATTAGCCAGATTGCTATTCCTATTATTATAATGAATATTACGATGGCGAATGTTATTTTTTCATAAGTGTGTAAAAATTCAAGAATACGTGGATAGTCCTTTCCAAAGTAATAGCCGACCATCGCTAATAAACCATAATATAGTAATGAAGATATACCTGCATAGATTAGTGTTTTTGTTTTTGGAAGTGCTGACATTCCTGCAAAAAATGAAATCACTGCACGAGTTCCTGACATAAATCTATTGATGGCTACGATTTTTATTCCCCATTTTTGGAACATTTTTTCTGCTTTTTCTATTGATGTTTTTGATATAAACTTTATTTTATTACTTTCCACGATTTTCTTTTCAAACTTTAAACCTAATATATACATTATCCAAAAACCGATTGTGGCACCGAGTGATGCTGATAAAATTACAGGTATCATTAGTTCTTCATTAAAGCCGACTAATCCTGTAATAACTACAAAGCAGACATCTGAAGGTGCAGGCGGGAATATATTCTCCGATAGCGTCAATCCGAATGCAATTATCACTAAATATATATATGGTAGCCCTGATACGATTGCTAAAAAATCATTAATTTTTATAATTGCTTCTTCCATTAAACTCCTATTTAAATTCCCATAAATTTATAAAATACTCATAAACTTCTGCTAAATTATTAAAGCATAAGTTAGGTTGCATACCTTTAACATTTTTTATTTTATTAACATATATAGTTTTTGTTCCTGCTTTACTTCCTGCTTCAATATCGGTGTTACTATCGCCTATAGTCCAAGATGAGCGCGCATCAATACTATGTTTTTTAATTGCATCGGTGAACATACCTATGGCGGGCTTTCTGTTTATAGAATTAGTTCCATCAAGGTCAGGACAATAATAAACATCATCAAAATTATATCCCGAATGTTTTAATAGTTCTTCCTGCATATAAGTATGAATTGCTGCGAGTGTATCAGTATTTATTATATTTTTTGCTATACATTGCTGATTTGTAACAAGAATTGCGATATAGTTTTTTTCTTTAATTAACTTGAAAAAATCAAAAAAACCTTCCGTAAAAACAAACTCATCAATAGATTTTACATAATCATTTTCCAATTTAACATTAACAATTCCATCTCTATCAAAGAAAAATGCCTTTTTCATAATACAAAAATAAGGAAAATAATTGTAATTATAATAAAATTAGTTTTATTGATTCAACGTATTAGCAATTTTAACTGCTTCGAATATAACAATTCCACCACAAACTCCAACATTTAGCGAATGTTTTACTCCATACATTGGGATTTCAATAGCATCATCACAATATTCTAATACATTATCATCAATTCCAGTAAGTTCATTGCCGAACACCAAACATAAAGGATAATCATCCTTATTCAAAGAACTATATTGTCTACTTTTATTTGTTAATTCTACGGCAATAATTTTAGATTTATTTGTCTTTTTCTGTTCATTTATTGCATCGAAAACATTTTTGTTATACTGCCAAATAACACTATCGGTTGCTCCTAAAGCGGTTTTATCTATTTCATTTCTTGGCGGATAAGGCGTAAAACCAGTGAGGATTAACTCATTAATATTAGCCGCATCACAAGTCCTAAAGAACGTCCCAACATTATACATACTACGCACATTATAAAGAATAACAGATATAGGCAAATGTTTATTTTCTTTAAATTGCGTTATTGTCTTTCTATTTTTAATAATTTCATCATAAGTAAGTTTAGTTATCATTTTGCAAAGATAATGTTTAGTTGTATTTTTTATATTATCCTGCTGAACTTCTTTCAGCATCTTTTTTAACACGGGGGCAAGCCCCCGTGCTAATTTTTACTATATTGGCATTCTGTCATTGGGAACAAAATAATTATATTGTTATTTTCATAATTACAAATATACAACATTTCTCTGTAACACCTGTATATTTAATACCTGTATATTTATAACACTTATAGTATGATACTTTGTAAATTACCACAAAAAATAAAACGGCTATAAATTGCTTCATAGCCGTTTGTACTCCAGATGGGACTTGAACCCACACGTTGTTGCCAACACAGGATTTTAAGTCCTGAGCGTCTACCAATTCCGCCACCGGAGTATGTATGTTAAGTATAAAAAATCAAAAAACAATAAGTTTAACGTTTCACAAATTCAAAAATAACTTTTTTATTTCTAATTTCCAAATTTTTATTTTTTACAAAAATAAGGTTTTTTAGTATTTTAGTGTCCACTTTTTTTTAACTTAAAACTTGCTTCAAGAATTTTAACGGCAGGGATTCTGTTTTGCTATTTTTTTATAACAATAAATAATTTAAAAAATAAACGTATTTTGCATCCGAATATTAAAAAAATGATATTAATATATAATGGTAAATATAAATTCATTGCTAACAAAACTATACTCACTAAAACAAAGTTATACTACTAAAACATTAGAGAAAATAACCGAATTGTGCCAATTCTTATACAATCCACACTTAAACTATCCGACAATCCATATAGCTGGAACAAATGGCAAAGGAAGTATTTGTAGTATGCTTGCTTCTGTTTTGCAAGAGAGTGGATATAGGGTTGGGTTATATACTTCGCCGCATATATTTAAGTTTAATGAAAGGATAAAAATAAATGGACAATGTATAAATGATAACGAAATTGTGAAAATATATAATATGATAGACGCTTTGGCGGAAGATATTAATGCTTCGTTTTTTGATATAACTACTACGATTGCGTTTAAGCATTTTTATGATAAAAAAGTTGATATTGCGATTATTGAAACAGGACTGGGCGGTAGATATGACTCTACTAATATAGTTACCCCTATTTTATCCATTATTACTAATATATCAACCGACCACACAGATATTTTAGGAAACGAACTTATAGATATTATTGAAGAGAAAGCAGGAATAATTAAGTCCGATATTCCTGTGATTATCCAAGATACAAATCCACATATATTAGAGCATTTGATAAAGCACGCTAACGAATTGAAAGCCCCTTACTATGTTACTTATAATTTCCCATACATTGAATTTATAGAGTATAAGAAAAACGATGATAACGCTTATAAGTTGATATATTCTATTGCTAATGACGATGGAATAGTCAGATTTAGAACAGAGGAAGAAGTTTTTTTTACTGATAGCATTGTTCGGGATATATCGCTGACAAGACGCTCCTGTTCGCTGATTGGCAGACATCAACTTGAAAATATAAAATTGGTATGGTTTGCTTCATTATTCATTCAATTTTCGGGCTTTAACATCAAAAAAGGATGCCTTGGCATAGGTATAGAAAATGTTACAAAAAATACAGGAATTGATTGCAGAATTAAGGATATTTCCACAAATGAAACGCCAATTATACTGGATGTTGCACATAATTCTGAATCTATTTCTTCATTAGTTAAAACTCTGAACGAAATATACAAAAATACTAAATGGAATATCGTTTTTGGTGTAATGAAAGATAAAAGTATTAAGCATATTTTAGAACTATTAGCACCAATTTGCAACCAACTTATATTGCCGAAACTCAATTTAGAACGTGCTGCCAGCCCCGAAGAGATAAAAACAATAGCCGAGCAAATTGGCATCAAAAATATACAAATTAAAGCAAATATATCTGATGCTTGTGCTATTATTAGAACGGAAGATTTGCCTGCTGTGGTGTGTGGTTCGTTTTACATTATGGAAGATGCTATAACTACACTAAAATGAGTAAATTATTTTAATATTCTGCCATTCTGAAATTCTTTATACCATTTGCATACATTCATATAACATACCTATTATACAGCATTGATTTAATTAGTCCTAAATTGCTTGTAGATAGCGGAACAAGAGGCAAACGAACTAAATCATTGTCAAGCAAACCAAGTTCTTTCATTATTGCTTTTACGGGAGCAGGACTAGTTTCTATAAAATTAACTTTCATTAAATCAAATAGTTCATAATGTAATTTATTTGCTTCTGCGATATTTCCTTCTAAAGCCGCTCTAATACAATTACCAAATTGCAAAGGTGCATAATTAGATAATACAGAAATTACACCTTTAGCACCAACAAATATAGACGGAACTGCTAAAGCATCATCGCCACACATAACTATAAAATCAGCAGGCGTATTATTAATAACATCCATAATTTGTTCAACATTGCCGCTTGATTCTTTTATCCCTATGATATTAGAACAATCTTCGGCAACCTTTTGAACCGTATCGGGCAGTATATTTACATTAGTTCTGCTCGGAACATTATATAAAATTATATCAATATCTACTGCCTCTGATATAGTCCTAAAATGCCGATACAAACCATTTTGAGTCGGTTTATTATAATAAGGCGAAACAACTAAAACGCCATCAAAATTATATTTTTGTGCTATAAGAGTTGCTTCAATAGTTGCACGAGTATCATTACTTCCCGTGCCGACAATTAAAGGAATCTTGCCATTAACCTCTTCTTGTATTTTAAGAATAACATCAAGTTTTTCTTTTTTATTGAGTGTTTGCGATTCTGCTGTAGTTCCGAGGATAATAAGCCCTTCTACATTTGATTTTATTTGCCTCTCTACTAATTTTATTAAAGTTCCGTAATCAACAGAAAAATCATCTCTAAATGGAGTAATAAAAGCAGTATAAGTGCCTTTTAACTTATTTCTATTCATATTAGATTGAATTATTTAATTATTTGTTGCAATATAGCATTTTTTCTATATATTCCGAGCAAATTACTTGTTATTCCGAACTTATTTCAGCATCTACTAATTTTAATTAGGGGATTCCGAAACAAGTTCGGAATGACAGATTTTGTTCAGAAATTTCTAATTATTTTTAGAAATTTCTAATTATTTTTAGAAAATTCTAATTACTAAACAGGTTTTTCTAATTATTTTTAGAAAATTCTAATTACTAAACAGGTTTTTCTAATTATTTTTAGAAAATTCTAATTGTTGAACAGGTTTTTCTAATTATTTTTAGAAATTTCTAATTTATTTTTGCTTGTTTTTTTTAAACCGTTATCTCAAAGTTTTCAATTATTTTCTTATTATATGCCTTCCATCCACCACGAAAATCACGACTTGACATAGATACAAATCTCTCCATTCTATCAGAATTTAATTGAGGCATAATTTTATCTATATTGCCATTAAATTTTATGCAATACCCCGAATAAAAAGTGCAATTCGGATTACTATAATAAATAAAGTTTGGCTTCTCATTCATCGGAGAAAATATAATTTTTTCGCCAAAACTTGTATCTAATCCTTGACTTCTACCAAACGCATACCACGATACAGAATTAGGAATTCCATTATCTCGTTTATCTAATTCCTTCTTAATGGAATGCAAATAATTGTATGCTAATGGATAATTTTCTTTCAAATCATTTTCAGGAATTATTATATGTTTGCCATTTATTTGATGATATGGAAACAAAACATATTCTTTTATTTCTTCATCCGAGTGTTTTAATTTTGAACCTTTAACAATCGGCTTCAATATAGATTTTTCTATTTTTATTTTTCCTTTAAGTTTTGTGTTTGCATAAACAAAATTTTCAGCAATATCTTCAACAGAAAAAATATAAGCGGCATCACAAAGTGTAGTTATTCCTACATGAATATTACATATTTCTTTTAATTTTTTACCTTTTATAATTTCGTTTTTTTCTGTTGTAAGTTGCCAAAAAGGTTCTTGTAATTCGGAAAAATCAAATATTTTTTCTTCAAAAGTTGTTTCTGTTATTGCTTTTTGAAATCTAAAATTATCATTTTGTTTTTTATTAAAAATAGTTATTGCCGAATAAGTTGTTGCATTGTTAAATAATTGAATGTCACCATAATTAGTGATTTGCAATAGTAATTTATTTTCTGCAAAATGCTGTCGCATTTGTCGTGCTGTTTCCGTAAATAGAAAAGTGTTTGGAGTAATAAGACCACAAACACCATTTTCAGATAGAAAGTTTAAACATAACTCATAAAAAGCAATATAAATATCAGTAGAACCACTTTTGCAAAAATCATAATTAGTTTGGATATATTGGCGTTGTTCGACATCTAAATGTTGTATGCGAATATATGGTGGATTTCCAACAATAAAATCAAATTTTTGCACTTCATTTACATAAAACAAATCAGATGTTTCATATTTTTTTATTGAATTCGTAACGCATATATTCCACTCTATATTGATATTTTTATCTTTTATTAAATCATTTAAATTTTTAATACATTCTTTAATTGCTTCACTATCAATATCCCAACCATAAACACATAACAAGTTTTTTTTTAAGTCATTTTTTGTAGAAAGTTTTATTATTCTTCTAACAACTTCTTCTAAAAATCTACCATCACCGCAAGCAGGATCAATAATCGTTTTTCCCAATATATTAGTTGAATTATATCCTATATCATCCAAAATTTTGCAAACTACAAAACTTGGCGTATAAATTTGTCCTAACAATTTTTCTTGAGAATATTCTTTAACTAAACTTGCCATTATTTTCCGTTATTAAGTAATCTTTGTAAGAATAAATTTCATTAAAAAAATGAGATAAAGAAAGTTTTGTTTTTAATAAATTTGCAACTTCTTTTGAAAATAATTTATCTAAATCAGTAAATGTAATCTTGCCAGTTTTTTCATTGATATTAATGAGTTGAATACCAATAAAATATGGTCTATGTGCTTGTGGATTATCAAACAATAACTTTAAATACTTTTGAATATCTTTATCATTTATAACTTCTATTTTAGAAGGTTTTTCTGTTTCATTCTTTTTATAATAAGGTGTTTGGTGTCTTAATATTATAAGTTGTGCATATGGTAGATTTCCAACTGCTTGTATGTTTGCTGTTTCGCCCATCATATTTTCAAAGTAATTATTAGCATTTTGCTTATAATTTGATGTTGCAAATTTTATTCCTAAACAGAAAACAGGTTTTTCGTTTTTAGTAATAGTTATATCAATATATTTTGGATAGTATTTTCCTTCTACTGCAATTTCTTTTGTATCATCACTCATATAGTAAATGCTATAAGATTTATCCCAAATATTTTTTAAAGTATTTGCTATAAAAGTATGGATTGGCTTAAGTTTTTTTGTGCTTCTTGCTCCGTGTTTTTTATACATTTTGAACGATTGTTCCAATGCTTTTATAAATTCTTGTTCATTATACATCATAGTTTAAAGTAATGATTTGTTAGCAAAACAATTTACAAATATAAGAAATTTCTATACAAAAACGCTGCCATACCGAATTTATTTCAGCATCTACTAATTTTAATTAGGGGATTCCGAAACAAGTTCGGAATGACAGATTTTGTTCAGAAATTTCTAATTATTTTTAGAAATTTCTAATTATTTTTAGAAAATTCTAATTACT
>Ga0099364_10004018_pt1 | contig 22420 bp, 13 predicted proteins | sample TergutTh196P3_FD_73070 | JGI IMG/M metagenome (GOLD analysis project Ga0099364, IMG submission 73070) | Microcerotermes parvus P3 segment gut microbial communities from Pointe-Noire, Republic of the Congo - Th196 P3 | ecosystem: Host-associated > Arthropoda: Insects > Digestive system > Gut ...
ATACATTATCACGTCTGATATCAAGCGGACTAAAGCCTGCTGCATCATCATCTTCAAATAAAAGTATTTTTTTCATTTATTCCTCCTACCCTGTTACTGCGCGGATATGGAGTTTGCTTTAAATTTGTACAAGAAAAATGACAAATGTCATAAAATTGCCGGTGGTTCACTTACAATGACAGGCAGGCAGCTTTCAGGCTGCCCGGGGGCGAGATACCCTGAAAGCGGGAGGCCAACTGAAGGGGATTTCGCCCCCGGGCGTTCTATACAGATGAGCCATTTACTGCGGGCTCAGAGCGAGGAGTTAAGTATGCGATTTAATCCATTCGAGCAGTTCAGCTTCAGAAATTGAACTATCCGCAAGCCCCCATCCAAGCTTGATTAGTTCGTCATCGGTACAAGAAATAGGATGACTGTTGATTTCCAGAAAGACCATCATAGCCAGAATGCCGATACGTTTGTTTCCATCGAGAAAAGGATGGTTTTTTATAAGAGAGTAAGCAAGATGAGCTGCCATTGCCTGAATCGTGGGGTATAAGTATTGTTCATCGAAGGTATGAAAAAGCGAATTTGCAGAGAGGTCCAGTAAATTAGCATCCCGCACACCATCTGCTCCGCCGCTTTGGGCAATAAGCTCGCTGTGCAAACAGATTATCGTTTCTTCAGAGAGTCTTTTCATGTAAATTATTTTGCCAATTCCTTAAAAGCAGGCAGATGTTTAGTAAGTATATTACGTGCTGAAGCCAACGCTTCATCGGTGGAAGCGTCGATTTCTGAGCCAATTGTTTCCTCGGCCGGCATAAAAGTGAGTATCACTTTCCCGGTCGGGACTTCCGGAGGTACAGTAATAGTCAGTTTACGATCAGCAGGTATTTCTACGGTTTGTGTAATGGTCATGGTTTAACAATAGCATGAAAAAGAGGAAATAACAAGGAATAAGGTTTTATAGCAAATCGTAATTTCAGCATGGTATGATATTTTCGGAATCCGGGTGATAATCTCTAAATTAACATGAAAAAAGGAGTATTGAGCTATGCGTTACAATATTTTTGGTGATAACCTCCCGGCAGTTACGATTCACCTGGAAAACGGGGAAAGTATTTACACCCAGTCAGGCGGAATGACCTGGATGACTTCGGGAATCAAGATGGAAACGAATATGAAAGGAGGCTTGCTGAAAGGTCTGGGCAGGATGCTCACAGGAGAATCAATGTTTATGGCAACTTTTACAGCGAACTCCCCGGGTCAGAGCATCACCCTTGCTTCTTCATTCCCGGGCCATATAATTCCCCTGAACATAAGCGGCAAATCCTACATCGCCCAGAAAAGTGCCTTTCTTTGCGCCGAGCCTACGGTGGAATTAAAAACCTATGTAACCCGCGGTCTTAAGGCAGGCTTATTCGGGGGTGAGGGATTTATAATGCAGGAACTAACCGGAAACGGCTATGTTTTTCTCGAAGCCGATGGAAGCATAAAAGAGCTTGACTTGGCACCGGGCGAAAAAATGAAAGTGCAGACAGGAAATGTTGCAGCCTTTGAATCCGGCGTAAGATATTCAGTGGAAATGGTTAAGGGCTTTGGCAATATTCTATTCGGCGGTGAGGGTTTATTCCTGTCAACCGTGGAAGGACCGGGCAAGGTTTATCTGCAGACCATGACTGCACCTGCCTTTGCGCAGCGCATTATACCCTTTCTTCCAAAACCGCCCGGCAAACAATAAACAAGGCAAAACATGCATCTTGAAAACGTATAAAATAAAATGATAAAGTGAGTCTTCGGAGTATCATTATTGTTTCTTAAAAGCCTTGATATTTTTGGATTTAAATCTTTCGCAGACAAGACCCGGGTGGAATTTTCGGACGGGATTACCGTATTGCTGGGTCCGAACGGATGCGGAAAATCAAATATTGTGGATGCGGTTAAATGGTCTTTAGGGGAGCAATCATCCAGAACCCTAAGGGCAGAAAAGATGGAAGATGTCATTTTTAATGGCACTGAAACCCGCAAGGCCCTGAATGTGGCAGAAGTTATCTTAACCCTTGGAAACGATACAGGCCTCCTGCCCCTTGATGTCCCCGAGATTGAAATTAAGCGAAGGCTCTTTCGATCAGGCGAAAGCGAGTATTTTATCAACTCGGCCCCTGTCAGGCTAAAGGAGATAAGGGAGCTTTTCTGGGATACAGGCGTTGGAAAGGCCGCATACTCGGTGATGGAACAGGGAAAAATCGACCAGATCCTATCGTCAAAGCCTGAAGAGAGACGCTATCTTTTTGAAGAGGCGGCAGGAATTACCAGGTTCAAGGTGAGAGGAGCCGAAGCAGAGAGGAAATTAAGCAAAACCGAAGAGAATATGCGCCAGGTGGAGGGTATACTCGGGGAAGTAAAGCGACTATACGAGAGCCTTAGGGTGCAGTCCGATAAAACCATGAAGTATAGGGCCCTAAAAGACGAGGTCTTTCAATATGAGCTTGATATTCAACTGCTGCGATTAAAGAGTTTCCGAAATGACAGGGACGAAAAACAGGCCTTATTCAAGAAAAAGACAATTGAAAGAGATGCCATAAAACAAGAAATAGATGCGGAAAACAAGACCCTCGAAGAAAATATGGACGAAGTTAATGCCATGGAAGCCCGTCTTGCGGAGCATCAAAAAACCATCTTTGGCCTTGCACTGGAAAAAAATGCCTTAGAAAAAGAGATTCGCCTTTTATCGGAGCAGAAAAGCGACAGCAAGGCTAAAATCGCCGTGAATGAGGGCAGGGAAAAGGCTGCCGGCATTAAAATCGAAGAGCTCATCCTCGATGCAGGACAGCAGGATGAAGTGGTCCATAATTTAAAAAAGAAACTTAATGATGTAAACGAAAATATCGATTCCTTTGAAAAGAATATACGGCATACTGAAGCTCAAATAGAAGAAAACGATGGAGCGGCAGGGAAGAACGAGGAAGATATCCAAGGCCTTGAGAACGAACGCACTGATCTTGAAAGGGAACTTGGTACCATTACAGACGATATAGTTGCGGCCCTTGATACCGGCCTAAAAGAGGCAGGTTACTCGGCATCAGAGAGAAGGAATATAGAAGAGGCCCTTGAGGAAACGCTGACCCTGCTCAAGGCCGCCCTTTCGGGAAGGGAAACCTTTGTCCGCGACCTTTCAGCTTCAGCAGAGAGGGCAATAACAGGCGGCACCCTGCCCGCCCCTGATGAGCTTAAACGTATTGCAGAAAAGCTCCTTTCAGAACTGGAAGACGCAACGAGTAAGACAGAGAGGGTAATTTCCCTCTTTGAATCCTATAAGAAAAGCTCACCTTCCTTTCTTGATGATTTCCTTGCACCCGAGGGGATAATTACCCGAAAGAGGGCCCTTGACGAGAAGATCAATGCCTGCCGCGAGGGGGTAATTACAAAGAGGCAGCAAATAGGTGAGTTAAGGAAGAGAAACGACGAGCTACGAATAAAAATAAATGAGTATAGGGGCACACTGGAAGACCTTAGGGTGAATAGGGTGCAAATGGCCACCCAGGCACAGGCATCGGAGGAGCAGGCAAGGCTCATAAGAAGGGAACTTGCAGGCCAGGAGAGCCTTCTAAAAAATATTCAAGATGAACTCTTCTATGATCGCAGACGATTTTCCGAGATGGAGGAGAGGATTTCCGACACAGAAGGTGAAATAGTCGACATCGAGAATAAGGGCAAGCAGTTAACCCTTGACCTCGAAAAACTCGAAAAAGATATCTCAATAAAAAGCGGAGACCTTGCAGGTACCAGAGAAAGTATAAGCAAGCGCATGCTTTCACTTACAAAGGCCAATGAGGCGATGGAAGGCCTGCAGTTAGGTCTTGTTCAAACCGAAACGGAGATTAAGAATATCCAGGATAATTTCAGGGAGGCTCATTCACGGGACCTTATGGAGTTTGAAGAGAGGATATATACGATAATCACGGGAGCAGGGGAACTTAGAGAAAAGCTTGCTGCAGGCAGACAGTCCTTAAAGGACCTTGGAGCGGTAAACCTTGCAGCTCCTGAGGAATTTGCCGATGCAAAGGAGCGCTACGATTTCCTTTCAGGCCAGCTCTCTGATCTTGCGGGAGCGAAGGCTGACTTATTAAAGCTGACAACAGAAATAAGAACAGAGTCGGCAGCACTTTTTATGGCTACTTATGAAAAAATAAAAAGAAATTTCCATAAGATGTTCAGGCAATTATTCGGGGGCGGAAGGGCAGAACTCAAACTCCTTGATCCGAACCATGTGCTCGAATCCGGCATTGAAATCTTCGCACAGCCCCCCGGAAAGAAGCTGGAAAATATCACCCTGCTCTCCGGCGGGGAAAAATCAATGACGGCAGTTGCCCTGCTCTTTGCCACCTACCTGGTTAAACCTTCCCCCTTCTGCCTCCTTGACGAAATTGATGCCGCCCTTGATGATGAGAATATCGGCCGCTTTGTGCAGGTTTTGCGCGAGTTTGGCCGCAATAGTCAATTTATCATCATTACTCATAATAAAAAGACTGTTGCATGTGCCACCACCCTCCTTGGAATGACAATGGAGGAATCGGGGGTTACAAAGGTAATTTCGGCAAGACTTAACAATGTTCCCGAAGATGAGCCGATAATAGATCATCAAACAGATGAATTATCGGGTAATTTATTTGACGATAATCAATATGATGATGACATTGAGCCGGAAGAGGGCAGGGAACTTCCCCCCGGCATTGATGATCCTTCCGTCGTAAGCGAGGAAGATTTAAGACCAATCAGGGCACGAAAGCGCTAAATTGGAGGTTCCAAATGAAAAAAACCCTGTCCCTAATATTTATACTTTTATTCCTTGCGCCTGCTCTTTTTGCAGAAAATGCAATGGTGCTCCCAAGACTTACAGGGGGAATATATGCGGCTCCGCTATACTCATTTGCGAGGGGCTTTTACGATGATAATAGGGGGTATCATAGTTATCATGTGGGCTCGGTAAAGATCTATAATTTGGGTCTGGCCTTCGGTTTTGGCATTACAGAGTGGTTAACTGCAAGGGTTGAATGGATGCCCGGCTGGAATTTTTGGTCGGATACAAGCATTGTAACAGGAAACCCCGAGTCCGATATAAATAGCACAATGGATCTAAGTGTTGCGGCGAAAATACAGCTTGCAGGTAATACTGCGCCGCTTCAGTCCTATTGGATGCGTTTTGCCTTTGAGCCGAGGGTGACCATTCCCACTTCCGATTATTCAATGATTGAAAGGGGAAGATTTGCACTTGGGCTTGGCTTTTATTTTGATTTTGTCTTGAGCAATTATTTTTACTTGAATCTCCATAATAAGAGCATGCTCTATCCCTTTAGCGATGATCCGATTGATAATAGCTTAAAATATCAACTTGAATTTGAAATAGAACCTGTTATAACTCTTCCGATATCCTGGGGTATTGACCTCTCTTTGGGAGTGCCTGTCAACTTTATATACAGCACAAATCTGATGTTCCCCGAGACTCATCTGCTTCCTGCACCTAATACATTGCCCCAATATAATTTAACCGTGAACCCTGCGATTTCAATTCACTTTAAGACTCTTACCCTGCCCCTCGAATTAAAGGTGCAGTACAGTATGCCAATAATTGCGCGTAATAGCCTTTTATGGCATAGTACAGGTCTTTATATAGGGACTTTCTTCTCCCTGCCCGGGGGTGCGCAGTAGCAGCGTTACCCGCATCACCTAACGGCGAGCATTATAGCCTGTAAACAAGCACCAAAGGGCGCTTGAAAGCCTGTTTAGACCGACAATTATATCATCCCTATTAAGGCTTTCGCTCCCAAAAACCTTGACTGCGTGGAGTTCTACCTCTCTCACCTTCGCCCTTATCAGGTTTATCCTTGCTGCAACGGGTCCGAGTGCATAATCGGGGAGAACAAAGGCCTTATGACTTTCCTTCCGGATTTCTTCTGCATCCATTCCAAAAAGGAAAAGAGGAGGGAGGGGGGTATCATTTACCTCTGCGGACATTATCATTCTTAAATAACCTAAAACTTCCCCAAGATTCGAACATATTTGATCCTCGCCCCTCTCCGATGCAAGAACCTGCCCCTCGATTACAAGGGCTTCAAGGCTGTCAATAAGGCCCCTGAAGGCAATGCGATCGTCTGCCTTGCTTATTTTTAGGTCCCCTGAAAGGCCGGTCATATAACGATTAGAATTTTCCATTCGGTTATAATACTGTAACTTGACAAACTAACCAAGAGTACGGAAAATTGCCAATGGGGGATATAGCTCAGTTGGTAGAGCGATGCGTTCGCAATGCATAGGCCAGGGGTTCAACTCCCCTTATCTCCAAAATGATTTTTTTTTCGCTTGCTTACTATGCGATTTTCGTAGGGCTCCACCTCGCCCTATTACTTGGCGTTTTCCTTGAGAGGAAAAGGGAAATAAGTGCACTTAAAGAGGAAGCCGGATCTCAGTGGCCCTTTGTTTCGGTGGTGATCCCTGTCCATAACGAGAGCAAGCGTATAGGAGCTCTTTTAAACAGCATTGAAAAGCAGAATTATCAAAATGCTGAATATATATTTATTGATGATAGGTCTAAGGATAATACCCCCGAATTGCTTGCTGCCTTTGCAGATAAGATAGATAAGGGTGATAATAGAACGAGTATAAAGATTCTCTCTTTGACGGAAAACCCGGGGCCGAATCATAAGCAATTTGCCCTTGCCTTCGGAATTGATGAAGCGAAGGGGGAATTCCTTCTATTTACTGATGCAGACTGTGAACTGCCTCCCCTCTGGATTAGGGGCATGGTAAGGCGTATGTCGAACGCGAAAACCGGGGTAATGATTGCGCCTGTACTAAAAAGACCCTTGGTAGAAGGCATTTTTAAGAAAAAGAGCTTTTTTTCCCTATACCAATGCTATGAGCACGGGATTCGTTATGTTTATCTTGCGGGGGCGGCAGGTCTCGGCGCTGCAGGCGGAGGCTTTGGAAACAATATAATTATAAGGCGGGCTACTCTGGATACCATCGGGGGATATAGGAAGGTCCCCCCCTCCCCCACTGAAGATGCTGCGCTTGTTTCCCTTGTTCGCTCCTCGACAGACTTTAAGGTCAGGGCAGCGCTCGGCTCTGATGTGCATATTATTACGGAGAGCGAAGATTTTTGGAGGCTGTTTATTAAGCAGACCCTCCGCTGGAATAACGGGGGCCTTTTCAGCCCTGACCCGACAACAAGGTTAAACTATAATTTTCTAATGATTACGATAACAATGGGGGTGCTCGCCCTTCCCCTGCTGCCGTTTTTACCGTCAATTTTGCTCCTTCCCCTGGGGCCTCTGACGGTGATGATTCTGAACAGTATATCGAACTTTGGCTTTCTTTACCCTTCCCTTCCAAAAAGAAAGCTCGGGTATGTATTGCCCCTGCTCTTTACACCGGTATACTTTACGTTTATGACAATCCTCGGCTATCTCGGGATAAAACCCGAATGGAAGGGGAAAAAAGTCTAATTGTGTTACGGGAGCGACGGGACTTGAACCCGCGATCTCCGGCTTGACAGGCCAGCATGATAAACCAGCTTCACTACGCCCCCTGATTCATTTTAATGGTAGCAAAAAGACATATCTATGTCAACTATCTTACCTTAAGTGTTGATTTTTTTTCGCCGGAATGGTATTCTCAGTCGAAAAGCAAGAATTTTGGAGTGAATGATGGCATCAAGAGAAAAAAAACGGAGTGGAAAAAGGGACGATTCAGGGAAATCGGAAATGCTGGACAGAGTAAGAGCCCGTCCATTTCTTTATATCGGGACCATAGTGATCCTGGTAATCATAGTTATTGCCTTTGTTTTTGTGCCAATATTGTCACCGAGGGGTGGTTTTGGAGGAGAACTGGTCTTTGGTTACTATAATAGGGCTCCGATAGCATTTGTTCCCGATAATTTCTTTCATCAGCAATACGAAAGAATGGTCAGAATGTACCAGCCCTCAACGGATAGTCCAAGTTATTTAAGTGATATGGCCTGGATTTGGAGAGAGGCCTTTGAAGCCACCGTAATACACATGGGTGTTCTGGATGAGATGAGGATTGCAGGATATGTTGCACCTGATTCAGTCGTGGACAGGGAGGTTGCTAGGCTTCCAATGTTTCAGGAGAACGGGCGCTTTTCCTCAGCAAGGTATAGGGCGATGGACAGCAATACCCGCATGAATATTTGGCGGAGGGTTCAGGAAAGCATAGCGTTTGATATGTATGTTTCCGACCTATTGAGCTTAAAGGTGCCAAGCCCGGAAGGGACCTTTGTAAGCAATATGGCATCTCCTTTAAGAACCTTCGATGTTGCAATATTCCCTTCGGTAAACTTTCCTGAATCGGAAATCTCGGCGTTCATGCAGGCGAATCCTGAAATTTTCACTGTGACCCATCTTTCAAGAATTACGATAACATCAGGTGAAAGGGAGGCAAGGCAGATCCTTGAGTCTGTCAGAAGCGGATTTTCCACCTTTGAGGAAGCCGCAGTGAACCATTCCCAGGACTGGGCTGCGGACAGGGGCGGAGATATGGGCTCTCTTATGGTTCACCATTTGCAGTATGAGCTAGTTGATGAGGAAGCGCGAAGGATTCTTATGAATCTTTCAAGGGGTGAACTTAGCGATCTTATAAGGGTCCCGACAGGTTGGGCCTTTTTCAGGGCAGAGGAAAATCCTGCTCCTGCAGATTTAGACAATCCCTCCCATAGAAGTACTGTACGAAGTTATATATTAACGAATGAAAGGGGCAGGATCGAAGACTGGCTTATTTCTGAAGCGGAGAGGTTTATAATCGCAACTAATCAGAGAGGCTTTGACAATGCACTTTCAGAGTTTGGAATGTTCAAGCAAACATTAGGCCCGCTCCCGGTAAATTACGGTGATTCCCTGCTCTTTAGTTCGGTGTCAAATGCAGGAATACCCGAGTTGGCAAACTCAGGCAGCGATATGTTTTTCTGGAGAGCCGCTTTTGGGACTCCCCTTTTAACTCCGTCAAGACCCCTTGTAATAGGAAATGATGTGATAGTACTTTTCCCGACCGAAGAAGTTGAAGCAGGAGAAGATGACAGGAGATCAATCGAAAGTTATCTTTCTTTTAGGGCAATGGACAGCACGAGTCATGGATATCAAGCCTATTTTATGAATAATAGAAAACTTGATGATCGCTTTGAAGAGACCTTCTGGAATCTCTGGTGGTAATTCCGGATAAAGAGAATCAAGGTGAAGTCCCTCTAGAGGGCCCTGTAGAGATTCCCGCACAAAGGGGTTTCTCGATTTCCTATAAGGGGAAGACTCTTCTTTCCAAAATTGACCCAATTGCACAGGCAGAAAAAATAATAGCAGAAGTTCCGATACTCGAAGAATGTCTTTACTTTTTCCCCTCCCCTCTCTACGGATACGGGCTTTCAGTTTTATTGGAAAAACTAAAGCCGGGCTCTGCAATCATCTGCGTAGAGGCTGACGATAGTCTCTTTGAAATTTCAAAAAAAAGTTTTTCCGGCTTTCAGGGCAAATCGATGTGTCCTGCATTGCTTCACGCAAAAGATGCCGTTAGTCTCTGTACCTTTGTGAATAAGACCTGGGGCAAGCGCAGGTTTCGAAGGGTGGAGACAGTACATCTTGGGGGAGGAAGATTATTATACCCCGAACTATACTCTAGTCTTGAAAAGGCCCTAAGAAGGGAAATTGCAGTTGAATGGAGCAACGCAATGACTCTGATCCGCTTAGGCCGTCTTTATACAAGAAACCTAATACGCAACCTTGCTCTTCTTCCAAACAGTAAAAACATTTCCTCACTCAATTACGCATCTTCCCCAATCCTTGTCCTTGGAGCAGGGCCATCCCTTGATGCTCTTCTCGACGAACTTGAAAATCTCTTTGGAGGCAGGCTCCCGGGACCTAAAGAAAGGCAATTTAAGATAATCTGTGTAGACACCTGCCTTATAGCCCTTATCGAAAGGAGCATCATTCCGGACCTTGTAATTATCCTTGAAAGCCAACACTGGAACCTGAAAGACTTTACCGGATTAATGGGCCGTAAAATTGATGCCGCTCTTGATCTTTCTGCCCTACCCGCCTCGGCAAGGGTGCTAGCGGGGGAGAGATATTTTTTCTCCACCCTTTGGACAGATTTGCGTCTCTTTGATCGGCTCAAACAAAAGTCCTTTTTCCCGCAAGTGTTTCCTCCCCTTGGCTCCGTTGGGATAAGCGGTGTTGCAATTGCACTTAAGATTAGCTCAGGGCCCGTACTTGCAGGGGGTATAGACTTCTCTTATTCTCTTGATGCATACCACGCCCTTTTTACCCCGGGAGACAGGGAGAACCGTCTAAAGCAGAGCCGCTTGAGGGGACTGGTGAATGCGGCGGCAGTCTTAAAAGAGGGGAGTTTTATAGTCAGGTCAAAGGACGGGAGCACTCTGCGCAGTGAGCCCGGTATGCGCAATTATAGGGAATTATTTGAACAGCAATTTGGCGCAGAGGAGAGGCTTTTCGATATAGGACCTACAGGTCTTCACCTTGGGGTAAAAAATATTTCCTTGAAAGAGGCAATTTCAATTCTGAAATGTAAAAGTAATATACGCACAACGGGTGATACCGGCATCGCAGGCGACTATTCAGAAGAGATTATCGATTTTATTAAGCTTGAACTTTGCGATTTAATAAAACTAAAAGATCTGCTTTCGGGCGCTGTTCCAATGGATACAGTGCTTTTGCAAGATTTAATCGAAAAGACTGATTATCTTTGGGCGCATTTCCCCGAGGCGGCAGGTGCAGGCGGAAGACATCCTCCGCTAACGGACGTGAGTTTTTTAAAGCGGGTAAGAACGGAAATTGATCCGTTTGCTAAACTCATGGAGATGTCTTTAGGGGAGTTAAAATAAGCCGGGCCTTCTAAGAAGGAGCCTTTTATTTTTCTATGCTGACAGAAGTTGCCCAGAAGTCTTCTGCAATATTAAGGAAGGCCTCAACAATTTTTGGGTCAAAATGGCTTCCGCTTTCTCCTTTTATGATTTCAGTTGCCTGCTCATGGGTAAAAGCTTTTTTATAGGGCCTTTCACTTACAAGTGCATCGTAAACATCGGCAATTGCCATCAATCTCCCCTCGAGGGGAATATCTAAGCTTGACACCTTCCTCGGATAACCCTTCCCGTCCCACCTCTCATGGTGAAATCCGGCGAAACGTTTGGCATGCAGTAAAAAACCATCGTCTTTTGTTTTGCTTAAAATGCGATCGATTGTTTTTTCTCCATGATCACAGTGGGTTTTAATTTGCTCAAATTCTTCATCAGTTAACTTGCCGGGCTTATTTAAGATCAAGTCGCTTATGCTTATTTTACCCACATCGTGGAGTTGGGCTGATGGTAAAAAGAGACTGAGATCGTAAGCGGCAATTTCTTCTGCATATATCCCGCAACGAATAAGCTCCTTTACAAGGATTTCGAGGTATGCTTGAGTTCTTTCCACATGCCCGCCTGTAATCCTGTCTCTGCTTTCTACCATATCCGCAATTACACTAATAGTCGCATAATGAATGTCGCGCACTGCCTCCTGGCTTTCCTTAATCAATTTATCTGTTTCAATATGCATTTCGATTCTTTTTCTGAGCACAGGGGGTGAAAATGGTTTATTAATAAAGTCTAGAGCTCCCATTTCAAAACCGCGCATCTCTGTGGCTTCGTCATTCTTTGCGGTAAGAAAGACTACAGGTATAGACATTAATTGCTTATCTTCTTTTAAAATTTTTATCGCTTCGAATCCATCCATTTCGGGCATGTCAATATCTAAAAGAATGAGATCGGGCATTATTTTTTCTGCCAGCTTGAACATCTTTGCAGCCGAAGGCAGGGCGTAGGCTTTGTAAATCCCATCCAAGGCGGTTTTTGCTGCCATCAAGTTGGTGTCATTATCGTCAACGATAAAAATAGTTTTCATAATTCACTTCCTTTCCGGCAATTTTCCATTAGCACACCGGCCTGCTCTATAACTTTGTCAAAATCGCTATGTAAAAATAAAGTATTACGCAGTTCTGTGATTGAGGTTTGGGTATTGGCTCTCCATTTCTTTTCATTAAGCCTGTCAAAGGCCTCATAAGCTGCCTTGTCATTATAATCTTCACAGGCAGACTTGATAATTTGTAATTCCTCCAATAAAAATGTCTTGTCATCTACGATGTTAGGGTCTTCATCTCTGTCTGCCCGGTTTAAGTTAATATTTTCTAAAAGGGCGATGAGAGACTTTATAAAGCTCTCTGTATTTTCAGATAAAAAGGACTTATCACCTTTAATTCCGGCTTCTTCCAGTGCCTGAACCTTAAGTGACAATTCATTTTCACCAATATTCGCCAAAGCAGATTTCATGGCATGTGCGGTAGTGGTATATAGTTTTAAGTCATTGCAGTCAAGAGTCGTCTGCAAGGCAGTAATGGCTTTTTCTGCGTCAGAAGCAAATACCATTAACAGATCCTTGTTTACTACTTTCACATTATTTTTTGTTATAACTCTTCCATATTCTTTTTTTTCTTCCGGTATCCAGCGCTTAAGTACTTCATCAAGCTTAGAAACTTCAATAGGTTTGGGAAGGAAGTCATTGAAACCTCTTTCCAAAAATATTTCCCTCATCCCAGACACAGCATTAGCTGTAAGCGCTATTATCGGCACTTGCACTCCCAGAGCTCTGATTGTTGTGGTTGTCTCAATTCCGTCCAACTCAGGCATCATGTGATCCATGAACACGATATCATAATCTTCCTGCTCTATCAGTTGAATTGCACGTACTCCGCTTACGCAAGTGTCTATTTTCGCTTCGTAGGATGAAAGGAGACCTTCAGCAACTTTAAGATTGGTGACAGTGTCATCTACTATTAAAAGACGGCAGCCGGGGATGGTAAATGAAACCATACCATCGGAACTATGTATGTAGTTGTTATCTTCTCTTTTTTTAAATGCATCCCTTGCCGCGACAAAGGGCTCATTCAAATCGATGCCTTGCGGTATTATTGCAGAAAAGGTACTGCCCTTGCCGTATTCACTCTCAACGCTAATATCTCCTCCCATTGCTGCACATAGGCGTTTTGTAATGGAAAGGCCCAGACCTGTCCCTTCGATGCCCCTATTCTTTGCTGAATCCAGTTGAACAAATTCTCCAAATAATTTTAAGAGGTCCTCATTTTTAATGCCGAACCCGGTATCAGATACTGAAATTTTAAGCCATATCGCACTCCGCTCTTTCTCTTCATCATTAGGGTGTATGGAAATAGAAAAGCTGATATATCCTTCTTCAGTATATTTTACAGCATTGGAAAGCAGGTTTAGAGAAATTTGCCGCAGACGTACCACATCTCCTATAAGGTTGTTTGGGATTCTGCTGTCAATATTGGTATCAAACCTGATCGGCTTTTCTCTGATTCGATTTCGCACGATATTTACAACATCAATAACCAAAGACGAAAGAGTATATTTTTCATTCATTATTTCCAATAAACCTGCCTCAACTTTGGAAAAGTCCAGAATATCATTTATAATTGATATAAGATTTGCACCTGCCTGCCGAATGGTTAATACATGCTCACGAGCTGCCTCGCTCAAATTTTCTCTTAGAGCAAGTTCAGCCATACCTGTAATGGCATTCATGGGAGTGCGTATTTCATGAGACATTGTAGCCAAAAAAACAGATTTCGCATTATTAGCGGCATGCAGTTCCATGGTACGGTGACGTACCAGCTTATCAAGCCGTATCCCAATATTCCTATTCCTTAGGTATAAAATAAGAGTAAGGACGATTATTACTGACAGCAGTGCCAAAGAGCCAATCAGCCAAGGTCTCTGAGCTTCAACTATCCTGGTACGGTAATCAAAAGTCCTTTGCATCCATTGGGAGGAAATTGTTTGGATATCGATTACAGCCATTGCCTTATCAATAATTGAACATAAAATTGCTTCGTTTATATTAAATCCAAAAAAGGAGGCGAATGTATTGTCAAACACTATATTTGCTTTAAAACCGGGATTTTCAAGATAATTCGTTGCAGCAAGCAAATGCCTCATGCTGAGCATAAGAAGATCAACTTCACCCCTTTCCAGTGCTTTAAGGGCGATGTCTGTATCAGCGTATTCGATGACATTCGGATGATTTGGGAAATAGAGGTGAAACATGTCGGCATAGGCTGTATGTGTTTGAGTTCCTACACTCATTTGCATAACTCCATGCACATTGATATTCGGCATTGCGGCGAGGGAGATTATCACATAATTATCCAGCATGGTGTGGTTCTGGGGCCATAGAAAACGGCCTTCGCGCACATCGTTCCGGATAAGCTCTGAAAGCATGGCTCCCTCGCCGGTTTCCAGCATGCGAAGCAAATCTGAAAAGCTCACCCCCGGTTTGTTTACAGGCTCGAAAGTCAAGGCGGTTAAAGCGCTTATTTCTTTAAATATGTCAACGGCAATTCCTTGCCATTCATTTTCATTGGAATTAAAAAAGCTTAAGGGGTAGTTATCAAATTCTGCAAGGTATGCTACTGCCGTGTTTCGATTCAGAAAAGCTGACTCTTCGTCGGTAAGATGCATGAAGAATTTGTGTCGGGCATATTCCTGCATTCCCTGCTCGTATAAATTTCGTAGATGGTCTTTCCCGCCTTGCATAAGAGCTTTATTTACTATATTGATGATGGGTTCAAACAGAGGATTTTGTGTGGAAAATGAAACCGGCTGATAAACCAGCGGCAGGAAGTCTTCAGTGACAACGTTTCCCAATGAATCAAATGCGGCTTCTGCAACCGATTCTTCGATAAATGCATCTATTTCACCGGTTATAAGCATATTGTAAGCAGTATCGTAATCGTTAATAAAGAACGCATCGAAGGGAACAGATGATTCTTCAAGTTTCTCTATGGCTTCTTTCGCTGTTGTTGTACCTTCTAAAAATGCCAATCTCAATGGCCGTATTCTTATAATTTCGGAGCGGCTCTGACTTCCGTTTATGCGAAAATACTTTGCAGAACGCTCCGCAATGGGGTAGGAAAAGAAGAAACCTAGTTCGTCAATGCGCTCATTTGTCTCGGTTAATTCACCTGCAAAATCTGTCGAAAGAACCGGGAATAATTCACCCCACTGATGCAATTGCGTTATAAACTCTATACCGAATAATTGGGTTAGCCATTGGGTAAAAAGAACGGCATAACCTCTTATTTCGCCGCTGCCTGTATAGAAGGCCTCCGTGCCGGGTAAGATACCAAAAGTGAATGAATCATATTGTGAACGCAATTGATCTACAGCTCTTATTTCGTCTTCTGTAATGCCGGGAATATCATGCAGAGTCCAATGTGCAGGATTGCTCTCATCGTTTCCCCGGATGTCATTACACCCTGCGAATGCGAGAAGAAGCAGAAGCAGGAGAATTAAACGGCTTTTCATTCCCTACCTTGTAGACCGGTAATTTTTTGCATGGTTCAAAAAAGCTCCAATATTCTTTATGGCAATCTTATTTTGTACAATTTCAATGAAATTAAGCTTTATAAACCTATTTGATACAATATTAGCTTCAAATGGAGAGAGGCCAACCATACTGTTTAGATCATTTAAACCAAAGTCAAACTCAAACTTGCCTCTTTCATTCTTATTACCCCCTTTCATTTCCATTTGAATGAAAAGCATGTCGATCATTCGCCCTATAGGGTCACTGATCTGTGTATTGGATATCTTCTTGTTAATTATCCAGAGGCGGTTTGCAAAGAGGCCGGCTAAGCGAGAAGTAATAAGGGGTTGGCTTTTTATTAAAGTTTCAAAATTTGCCCTGTTTACAACCATGACTTCAGAATTTTCGTATGCGCAGGCGCTGTCACTATGTATTCTATTTTCCAAAAAAGCCATTTCGCCGAATATATCACCTTTAGTCATGACAGCAAGGAGTATCTCCCTATTATCAACGATTTTAAATAGCTTAACCATGCCGCTTTTAATAAAGAAAACTTCTTCCCCGGGCTCTCCTTCCGAATAAAAAAGGGCATTTTTCGGGTAAATTCGCCCTGAATCACTTAGCTCTTTATACTTCATCTCCTTTTTTCCGCTTGAAATTAATCTTTCTACCTGCCGCTTTGCTTCATCAGCGTTAAAATCTTGAGGGCAGTATTCTAAGAATTTATTGTAAACATACAATGCATAATCGTGTTGATTATAATCAGAATAATATTTAGCAATATTGAAAAGAGAGTTAGTATCTGCCTTATTATTCTTTTTAAGAGCAAGTCCTGCAAATAAATCGTTGAAATAGCTGATTTTCTTTGAGAACTCCAAGATCATTTTCTTTACCATTTGAGGATTTTCTTGGGCAAATTGGTTAAATTGATCACAGCGAACCGGTTTTGTTTCTACATTAGTTAATGCTATGGCAGTCTCAATTTGGTTGTTCCCTGACATTGCAGATATTGCACCAAAGAAATCACCGGGGCCAAGTTCTTCAAGCTTTTTCTTGTTTTGGACATGGGATTCTGTCATGACAGACACTTTTCCCTTCATAATAAAATAAAATTGATTTGGTACCTTTTTTTCTTCTAAAACTATATATGACCCTTTAGGAAAATTGGCACTTTGATTATCATAGGTATCTTGGCTCTGAGGCGACTCCTCCGCACTCTTGCTCACTTCTATTTGAGTTTCAATACGTTTTATTAATACAGGCTTTGAGAAAGGCTTAACAATATAATCAGCTGCACCCATTTCCAGTCCGTGTAATTCAGCATCGGGGTCGTTCATGGCAGTAAGAAAAATAACAGGTATAGATTTTAACCTATTGTTTTCCTTAAGAATTTCCATTGCCTTAAACCCATCCATATCCGGCATATCTATATCCAAAAGGATAAGGTCAGGTAGAATTTTCTCTGCAAGGTCAAACATCTTAACAGCAGATTGAAGGGCATAGGTTTTATATGTACCTTCAAGTGCAATTTTAGCTGCCATTAGGTTAGTATCATTGTCGTCAACTATAAATACCGTTTTCATGCTTCATCCTCCATTAGTTTACTCGCATGTTTTACTATAGCGTCAAAATCGCTGTGTAAATAAAGCGTTTCACGAATTGATTTAAGCAGATCTGAAGTTTTCTGCTTCCATTTTCTCTCTTCCAATAAGTCTAGAGAGGCATAAACTGACACATCGTCATAATCCACACAAGCAGTTTTGATAAGCTGTAATTGCTCTGATAAAAAATCTCTGTCTTCAAGAATTTCTCCTTGATTTTGAGTGTCTTCGCCCGCTCTTTCTTCCTTTGATCTTAACTCTGCTACCAACGTTTTAAGCGATTCTATAAAACTATCAAGATTATCTGAGATAAATTCCCGGTTAGCCCTAAGACCTGCGTCTTCAAGTGCGGATGCCTTACCCGATAATCCTTGTTCGCCAATATTTCCAAGAGCAGACTTCATGGCATGGATAGTTGTCGTGAAAAGTTTTAGATCGCTCATTTTTAAAGCTTCCGGTATTGTTAAAAGTGCCTTCTCGGCATCTCGCCTGAATATTCTGAATAATCTTGAATCTATTCCGGTACCTTGATACTTATTTCTGATGAATTTTGTTAAAATATCATTAAGGCTCTTGATATTTATAGGTTTCGATATAAAGTCATCAAAGCCATTCTGCCTGAACATTTCAGCATTACCTACAAGTGCATTTGCGGTAAGGGCTACTATCGTACCCTTATACCCAATGGCTCTTAGCTTTTGGGTTACTTCGATTCCATCCATTAGGGGCATCATGTGATCCATAAAAATTACATCGTAAGTTCTTCCGTTCTCAATTCTTTGCAATGCTTCAAACCCATTAGATGCAGTTTCTATTTGAAGGCCATAGGGTGATAAAAGGCCTTCTGCAACAAACAGATTTGTTTCTACATCGTCTACAACAAGTACTTTCCCATAAGGCATTGGTTCCAAATTAATTTGCATTAATCCATTCTGCTTATGCTCAAAATATGTAAAATTGGAAAGCCTCTCTGAAAGTTCTTTGCCAATAGGTTCACACTCTACTTCTCTCTGTTTGACCTTTACTGTAAAGATACTGCCCTTACCGTATTCACTTTCCGCTTTAATTGTACCTTCCATTAATTCTACAAGCTCTTTGGTTATGCTTAGGCCAATTCCTGTTCCTTCAGTGGTCATATTAGTCTCAAGATTGAAACGCACATACTCCGAGAATAGTTTCTGTAAATCATTTGAGGTCATTCCCTGGCCCGTATCTTCTACAATAAAACAAAGAGTATTATCAAATACAGAATACTGCACTGAAAGCTTTACATGTCCTTTTACGGTATACTTAATTGCATTAGAGAGCAGGTTATTCAGTATCTGTTTTAAACGAAGCTCATCACCAATGAATTTTATAGGTAGATTTTCGCTTAAATCCAATATGAATTTAATTGGCTTCGAGCCAATCTGAACAAGATTTACTTGAAGAGCATCATGTATCAGGCTTGGCAGTTCATATTCGGCAACAATGAGTTCAAGCTTTCCGGTCTCGATTTTTGAAAGGTCAAGAATGTCATTAATGGTTCCAAGAAGATTAGACCCTGAATTATAGATCCTTTGTAATGCTATAGCATGTTCTTTTTCAAGACCACCTTTTTGCAGTTCTATTTGCGCTATACCGATAATGGCATTCATGGGAGTGCGAATTTCGTGGCTCATTGTTGAAAGGAAATGGCTTTTTGCACGGTTTGCATTTTCGCTCAGAATAGCTTTCTTTCGGTATAGGTACATTCCAAGGAAACCGGAAAGTACTGAAAGAACAATAGAACCCACCAGAATAACCCACATAATCCTGACATTGTTTCTCTGGTATAGAATGATTTCATCGCTTAAATCTACTTCAACCCCGCCATATACAGAACCATCAGCGTTGAATATAGGTGCTATACCTGTAATAAGATCATACCAAGAACCGGAATAAGCACCTAAATCAGAAACCCAGTTTAACCCTGACATTACTGTATAAACCGATTCGGCACTTATTTCATCTTCACTCAGATCTGTTAGAAAATCGGGTGTTACCATAGATTCATAGTCTTCATCATTGTCTATAATATACTGGGTTATTCCTCCTCCAAGATAACGCCAGTATGAAACATACAATACACTGTGTTCTTCAGCGAATTTCTTAAGTCTTATTCTAACAGAGTCCCATTCAGGTCTCTTCATATCTTCAACTGTTTGAAACAGTTCGAGTTCTTCTATTGTAAGCAATACAGAAGCTGCTTGTGCTGCGGAAATTAAATGCTTTTGTATGCTTTCCTCCATAGCTCTTTCCATTTGATTTATATTAAAAGAAACCGCTATGGCTACAAGCATCATCATGGCAGCAGTAAAAAAGAACAATATGAAACCAAAGTATACCTTGTCGATCAATGTTTTAAGAAACTGCTTCATGATTTTTCCTCAACCTTATCTATTAATAACTCCGCCTGCTCTGCTGCACCATCAAAATCGCTGTGCAAGAAAAGCATGTCTCGCATTTTTACCAGAGCCTCTTTAGTCTCCTTTTTCAATCTATATTCCTTAAGGAAATCAAGTGCAGATAAAGCTGCTGTATCGTTATAATTCTCGCATGCAGCCTTAAAAGTAATTAGCTGCTCAATCAAACTTTTGGTGTCTTCTAAAATAATTTCATTCAGTTCTGTGTCCGGAAAATCAAACTTCTCTATTAATGATCCAAGAGAATGGATGAACTTTTCTGTGTTAGCAGCAAGAAAACCGGCATCACCGCCAAGACCCGCACTCTCAAGCGCTGAAGCCTCCTCAGAGGTTTTTGTCTCTCCGATATTCGCCAAAGCCGATTTCATTGCATGTACAGTTGTGGTATAAAGCTTTATATTTCCCGAGGCAAGAGCCTCCAATAGTACAGTGATCGCTTTTTCTGCATCCTGTCGAAACACTCTAAGCAAAGCAGCCCTTGCTTCACTTTTCTGTTCTGAAGTTTCTTCTATTCTATCAAGGCCCTTCTCTATTTTCTCCTCCGGTATCCAGCGTTGTAGAATTTCATCCAATTTTACAACATCAATTGGTTTAGCAAGGAAATCGTTAAACCCTTTCTCCAAAAAAAGCTCTCGCATTCCTACAACTGCATTTGCTGTTAGTGCAATTATTGGGACCTGATCTCCTGATGCCCTTATTGCTTCGGTTGTCTCAATGCCGTCCATTTGGGGCATCATATGATCCATAAAGATAATGTCGTAGTTCTTTCCCTGCAGGGCATTATCATAAATTAATTTTATTGCTGCTTCTCCGCTTAAACAGGTATCGACAACTGCCCCGTATGGAGAGAGAAGGCCTTCTGCAACTTTAAGGTTGGTTGAAACATCATCTACAACCAGAATCCTGGTACCGGGAATGGTGAAGGAAAATGTGAGTTGACTCTTATTGATATCATTAACTATTTTTTTATCCGCCTTGCCATTAAAAATATTAGCAATGGTCAAGGAATGTACCGGCATATATACGAAGAAAACATTTGGAATATATGCTTCGTTTTCTTGGCCCACCATAAGGGCAAGCAGGGGAGGAGGTTTTCCTCCGGGAAAGTCTATCTCTGTTAAAATCAATTTTAACCTATCATAAAGACCGTAGCCTGAAACAATGAAAAACCATTCCTTTTCACGCAGAGCTTGTGCAAAATCATCTGCATTTGTTACCAATGTATAGGGCACACCCATATTTTCAAGAGTCCAGCGAAGTGAATTGGTATAGGTCAGGCGGCCTTCGTAAATCAATACATTCTTATCAAGGGCATTCTCCACAAAAGCAAAGGGCTCATTCGATTTAATCCCCTGTGGAATAACTACCGTAAAGGTACTGCCCTTTCCGTATTCACTCTCCATCTTGATGCTCCCGCCCATGGCAGCAGCAATACGCTTCGTAATTGAAAGCCCAAGACCTGTTCCTTCAATTCCGCGATTCTTTGCTGAATCAAGTTGAATAAACTCCTTGAAAAGATTTTCCTTGTCTTCCGGTTTAATACCAAACCCGGTATCGCTGACAGAGATATTAAGCCAAACCCGGCCTTTACCCTCTGTGTCCATCGAATGAATTGTAATGAATAGGCTTATATGTCCCTTCTCCGTATATTTCACTGCATTGGACAGGAGATTAAGGAGTATCTGACGCAAACGTACTTCGTCACCGATAAGGTTGTTTGGGATCTTACTGTCTATGTTCGTGAAAAATCTTACCGGCTTTTCTGTAATCCGGTTCCGAATTATATTCACCACATCGTTAACAAGGGAAGAGAGCGTATAATTAATAGGAACAATTTCAAGTAAACCTGCCTCAACTTTTGAAAAATCAAGAATATCATTTATAATTGATAATAAATTTGCACCTGCCTGCTTAATCGTTAAAACATGATCACGCACTGTCTCGGACATATCTTCTCGTAAGGCAAGCTCGGCCATTCCTGTTATTGCATTCATTGGAGTACGTATTTCATGACTCATGCTTGCAAGGAATGAAGACTTGGATTTGCTCTCTTCATCGGCTTGCATCTTCTCAGTTGAAAGGCGCAGTAATATCCAAGACAAGGTAAGAGATAAGGCAAGCCCTAGTATAATTAGAATGAATGAACTTACATATAAGTTCCAATAAAATTGGAGACGCGGTATAACCAGCCCAATAAACCAGCCATTGGAAATGGGGTTGAAAAAGGCAATGGCGGAGCTTCCATCAATATCTTCAATTCTTAGAGCAGTTACTCTATCTCCGTTTCTAAGAATCCTCGCAATTTCGTTATAGGATGTGCCAAGTGCCTGGAGCATCCGTCCAAGCATGTCCTCTTCCGGGTGAACCATTATGGCCATGTTTTCAGTCAGAAGCATGCCGTAACCGCCTGCAGCAGGTGAAAGGGTGCTGATATAATCCAGAAGCCATTCAACGCTGATATCGACCGAAAGCATCCCTGCCATTTGATCATCAATATAGATGCTTTTAACTGCAGAAAATATGGGCTCTCCGGTGCGCCAGTCAGTATAGGGAGTTGTATAAACCACTGAATCACTGCTGCGTATACCAAGCTGGTACCAGGGCCGCATCTGAGGGATGAAATCGCTTCCCGGGTTCATATCAATGCTGTCATAGAATTCTCCGTGGATATAGGCGTAGATTCCATAGAAGCCAAGAAGGCCCTGAGCCTGCTGCTGCATCCACTCTGTTGTGGCTAGAAGATAATCCAGTATCTCCGTGTCAGATGCGCCTCTATCCATCATCCCCTTTACTATGTGATAAGAATTCAAAAGTATTGTTTCTGCTGCCGATAACCCTGCCCTGACATTCGCATCTGCGGTATACATTATTTCTTCGGTTCTGTCCGAAAGACTCTCTCTTAAGATGCGCCCTATAAATATATTGGCAGTTACCACCAGCATGGAAAACGCTAAAAATA
>Ga0099364_10004019_pt1 | contig 22413 bp, 22 predicted proteins | sample TergutTh196P3_FD_73070 | JGI IMG/M metagenome (GOLD analysis project Ga0099364, IMG submission 73070) | Microcerotermes parvus P3 segment gut microbial communities from Pointe-Noire, Republic of the Congo - Th196 P3 | ecosystem: Host-associated > Arthropoda: Insects > Digestive system > Gut ...
AATATAGGTGCTAGGCATATTACGCTATCAACGTGCGGCATAATAGAAAACATTGACAAATTAGCGGAATGTGAGATACAATTGTCGTTGGTGGCGTCGCTTAACGCTCCGGACGACGAGACCAGATCGCGTCTGATGCCGATAAACAAAAAGACCGGCGTCGATGAGCTGTTCGGAGCCTGCGACAGATATTTCAAATCGACAGGAAGGCGCATTTCCTACGAATACGCGCTGATTAACGGGATTAACGACACACGGAGCCACGCCGAATCGCTCTCAGAGAGGCTAAAGGGTTCCGGCAGCCATCTGAACCTCATAATTTGGAACAATGTGCCTGAATGCGCGATCAACGCCAGCACGCCTGAGCGCGTCAAGGCGTTTACCAATATCTTGAAACAAAACAAAATCAACTTCACAATTCGTCGAAAACTTGGCGGCGACATCGACGCGTCGTGCGGCCAGCTTCGCAGGAGATTTTATGGAGCTTTGGGGAATAACGGACAGCGGCAAGGTTAGGCGGCAGAATCAGGATGTCTTTAAAACTCTTTTTGATGAAGACAAAGGCATCGCGGTTCTCGTCGTCTGCGACGGCATGGGCGGCGCGAATGCGGGCAATGTCGCAAGCGCCATTGCCGCCGACACGTTTATGCATTATATGGGCAGATATGTCGAAGACATCGGATCCATCGACGAAACGGCCAAGGAGATGACAAATGCGGTAATGTCCGCCAATACAGCCGTTTACGAAAAAAGCGCGCATGAAGACGAGTATGCCGGGATGGGCACTACCCTTACCGCCGCCATATCGACCGCTGACGGCGAAGTAGCCGTAAACATCGGAGATAGCCGCGTTTACCATGTCACAAGCAAGAGCATCACGCAAATCACCAGAGACCATTCGGTTATTGAAGATATGCTGGCAAGAGGCGATTTGACAAAGGACGAAGCGCGCGTGCATCCGAACAAGCACATCATTACCCGCGCAATCGGCACAAGCCGCGTGGAAAAGCCGGACGTCTTTTTCGTAAACTTGAACAGCGGGGAACACCTGCTCCTTTGTTCGGATGGCTTGTCAAACGTGGTATTGGACAGCGAGATGCTCTTTGCCCTGCAAAACAGCGCCGCCGTTCGCGAATGCTGCGAGAATCTTGTTGAAATGGCTTTGTCTCGCGGCGCTCCCGATAATGTGACGGCTGTGGTTTTCAGAAAATAGGAGATTTTTTACATGGACAGCAGCAGCAAGTATATCGGAAAAATGTTTGATAATAGATATGAAATACTGGAGCTGATTGGAAAAGGCGGGATGGCGCTTGTGTATAAAGCCCGTTGCCATCGCCTGAACAGATATGTGGCTGTTAAGATATTAAAAGAAGACCTTGCGGGTGACGAGGAATTCAAACGCCGATTCCATACGGAATCGCAGGCCGTCGGAATGCTTTCCCACCCCAATATCGTCGCGGTCTATGACGTGAGCCGTTCGGAAAACACCGAGTACATCGTCATGGAACTGATCGAAGGAATAACGCTGAAGCAGTATATTAACAGAAAAGGGTTATTGAGCTGGAAAGAAGCCCTGCATTTTTCGACTCAGGTGACAAAAGCGCTCAGCCACGCGCATTCGCGGGGGATAATACACCGCGACATCAAGCCGCACAACATAATGATATTGAAGGACGGAAGCGTCAAGGTCGCCGATTTCGGCATCGCCAGGCTCTTGAGCGTGCAAAACACGCTGACCCAGGAGGCGCTCGGCTCAGTCCACTATATCTCGCCGGAACAAGCAAAAGGCGGGAGCGTTGACGCGCGCTCAGACATCTACTCCGTCGGCGTCGTCATGTACGAAATGCTAACCAGCCGCTTGCCGTTCGTGGGGGAGTCGGCGGTTTCCGTCGCCATTCAACACATCAGCGCGATTCCGCTCATGCCGCGAGAGCTCAATCCGGATGTGCCGATCGGCCTTGAAAACATCACCATGCACGCGATGGAACCTGATTTGAACATGCGCTTTACCACCGCCGACGAAATGCTGAACGACTTGGAGGAATTTCGCAAAAACCCCTCAATAACGTTCAATTACGACCAATCCGCCGCACCGCAAAGACTATCTGCGGTCGTCCAAAATGATCAGCTTGCCAGGCAGTCCGGCGCGCAGATGAACAAAGAGCCGGATCGCGTGACCGAGCATAAAAATCTCCCAAAACTTCAACCATTTAAAAGCAAACCGGATATGACAAGCGATGAGTTTCGCCCATATAAAACCAGAGCCGCAAGGACTTCGACGCTTGTCGGCATATTCCTGATCGTCATATTCCTTATCGCCGTGGTGGTCTTTATGTGGAATTATCTTCTCAAGGATATTTTCAGCCCGCAGTCGAGAGAACCAATCGAGATACCGAGATTCATCAACCGAATGTATGAGGACATACTCAGTGATGGCGGATATACGGAAGTTTTCAACTTCAGGCCCGCATATGTGCAAAGCAATTCGATTGACGCGGGGTTGGTCATTTCGCAAAGCCCGGATGCCGGGGATGCGATGGATGCGCCCCTGCCCGGCAATAAAATAAACATTGATTTGACCGTCTCGCTCGGGAAAGAGACGCCCGTGCAGATGCCGCGTTTAGTTAATCAGCACTTTATCAACGCGACAAATGAGCTAAACGCTCTTCAATTTGACTTGAACATAGTACCAGAAATCATCGCCAACGACAGGGAAGCCGGGTACGTTTTGAGGACAATTCCGGAGGAGGGGGCCATCCTCTCAAGGGGGGACAGCGTTTATATCATTTACAGCGGAGGGCCGCAGGTGGAATCCATCGAGGTTCCCGATCTTATCGGAAGGACAAGGGCTCAAGCCGAAACCGCTTTTGAGAGCTCCGGAATAACGCCGATATTCATGGAATTCCAGGATGAAGCGCCTATCGGCACCATACTTTTCATTGAAAAAATGGGTCAGCTAATTAGCCTGCCCGCCACGATTGAGGTCCATGTCTCATTGGGGCCGCCCGAGCCGCCGGAAACGGAGCCTCCCGAGACTGAGCCGCCGGAAACGGAGCCTCCCGAGACTGAACCGCCTGATACGGAGCCGCCGGAAACAGAGAATCCGGATTCGGAACCGCCCGCATGGCTGGCCCCATAAAAAGGTGTGCAGGAAAAAACTTGAATGAGTGGAGAACATGAAAGAATGGAAATAATTCTGCATTCTGCATTCTGCATTCTGCATTATTAATATGGCTGAAGGCATCATTGTCAAGGCTTTGAGCGGATTTTATTACGTGGAATCCGTTGAGGGAGCGATTGAGTGCAGGGCGCGGGGCCGTTTCAGGCTTGAAAAAAATTCGCCTCTGGTGGGCGATCGCGTTGAATATATTTCCACAGGGCCGGGGAAGGGGTATTTGACCGCGATACTGCCGCGCAGGAATTCTTTTGTCAGGCCCTCGGTCGCGAATCTTGATAAAATGGTCATAGTAGCGTCCGCGGCTATTCCTGTGACGCCGCCTTTCCTAATAGATAGGATGACGGTGGTAGCGCGCAAGAACGACTGCGAACCGGTCATCTGCATCAACAAATGCGACCTCGACCCGGCAAAAAGCTTGTTTGAAATATACAGCTCCGCAGGGTTTAAGACGGTTCGGACCAGCGCCGAAACGGGCGAGGGCGTACCTGAACTGCTGGACGCCATCAAGGGGGCCGTCTCAGCGTTTACCGGGAATTCAGGGGTAGGGAAGTCGAGCATACTTAATACGCTTCACCCCGGTTTTCGAATATCGGTCGGGGAAGTCAGCAAAAAATTGGGAAGAGGCAGGCACACGACGCGCCACGTTGAGCTTTTTAAGCTGCCCGGCGGCGCGATAATCGCGGACACGCCGGGGTTTTCCGCGTTTGAGACTTCGAGGGTTGCGCCAAAAGAGGAAATGCAATACTTGTTTCCTGATTTTGCGCCTTATGTCGATGAATGCAGGTTTACGGACTGCTCACATACGAAGGAACCCGGATGCGCCGTGCTTGAAGCGTTGGGCGCGGACAGGCTGCAAAAAACACGCCACGACAGCTACGTGAAGCTCTATCAGGAAGCGAAAGAGCACAAGGAATGGAAATAGCGCGGCGGAGCCGCGCAGAGGAGAGTTGAGAGAGGAGAGTTGAGAGTTTATGAAGCGTTTTAGAAAACAGGTCGCGTTTATTGTCGTCATTGTGGTTGCAATGTCGTTTTTCACGCCGATTCGGGCCTCCGCGGCGGACGTCGGGGGGAGGGCGATATCCTCCCAGGGAGCCTGCGTAATTGACTTTGAGACCGGCCTGGTGATTTACGGTTACAGGGAAGATACGCAAAGAGTCCCCGCCAGCATGACAAAGATGGCAGCCGTCTATGTAATATATGACGCAATCAAGGCGGGCGAGATAAGCCTTGACACGACTACACGAATAAGCAGGGGCGTAAGCGTGTTGTCGGTCAACTGGGAGTATTCCAACGTCCCGCTCAACGAGGGATGGTCCGTCACAATCAGGGACCTGCTGGACATAGTCATAATCTGGTCCGCCTGCGCTGCGACCGTCGCGCTGGGCGAAGCATTGTGCGGGAGCGAGAGCGCGTTAGTTGCGCGCATGAATGAAAAAATGGCGTCCCTCGGCATTGATGCGAGGTTCTACGATAGTTACGGCGTCTCCGCAAGCAACAGTATTTCTCCTAAGGGAATGGCCATGCTCACGAGGAGCCTTTTGCTCGAACATCCTGAGGTTCTTCAGGTCACTTCCAAAAGGAGCGTGACATTTCGCGGGACGGAGTACAGGAATACGAACCTGCTGCTCGGTGATTATTCCGGGGCGGACGGAGTCAAGACCGGCTTTACCAATGCGGCGGGCTTCTGCTTCACGGGGACGGCCATCAGGGACGGGCGCAGAATCATCGCCGTAACAATGGGGTCAACTTCGGCATCTCGCTTCCCGGACACCAGAATCCTTCTCGATTACGGTTTTGCCAATGCTGAAAGCGTTATCGCTGAAAACAATAAGGAAGACGACCCGGAAGACATTGCGGAAGAAATCCCGGAAGACATTGCGGAAGAAATCCCAGAAGACATTCCGGAAGAAACCCCGGAAGACGACCCTGAGAACAACACGGAAAACAACACGGAAAACAACCGATCCGGCAGGGCCTCGCCCACAGGCGCCGACCTCATCCTCAACGGCGAAACTTTACCCCTGAGCGCGTACCTGATAGACGGAAGCCACTATTTTAAACTGCGCGACATTGCTTTTCTGCTGCGCGACACGGAAAGCCGGTTTTATGTCACATGGAACGCATCGAGAAGATCGGTCGAAATATTGAGCGGGGTTCCTTATACCCACACCGCCGATCTAACGAGGGATCTTGGCAGCGAAACGATACAGTGCGAACTGTCCAAGTCGAAGTTTTTCATTGATGACGTGGAGTATTCGCTGGAGGCGTACATGATCGACGGCAACAACTATTTCAAACTTCGCGACCTCGCCCCCATATTTGATTTTGAAGTGGGCTGGATTGAAGAAACGCGCTCCGTAACAATCGATACAAGCATCGACGAAGCCGCGTAGCGGAAATGCTCTATGAGGTGCTGCATGATGAGAAAATTACCGTTGGGGATACAAAATTTTAGAGAGATCGTCGATGGAGCATTTGTTTATGTGGATAAGACTCAATATATCTTTGACCTGATAGACGGCGCCAAAGCCTATTTTCTGTCACGCCCGAGGAGATTCGGCAAATCGCTCCTGATCGACACGATTGCCGAAGCCTTCAAAGGTGAAAAGGAGCTTTTCAAAGGATTATGGATTTACGACTCGGGGTTTGCTTTTACGAAGCATCCCGTCATCAGGCTCGACATGAGCAATATCCCGAATAAGACGCCGGAGGTCTTGGAAGAGAACCTTTTGGAAGAGCTGGCCGTATGTACGAAGAGGGAAGGCCTAGAGATAAGCGCCACTGAATCATCGACGTTGTTTAAACGCCTGATAGAGGGCCTGCGGGAGAAATATGACCAAAGGGTAGTCGTGCTCATCGACGAATATGACAAACCTATACTCGACCATATCACCGATATACCGACAGCCGACGCAAACAGGCAGGTGCTGAGGGGATTTTACGGCATACTAAAATCAATGGACGCGCATCTGAGGTTCACGTTCATCACAGGCGTATCGAAGTTTACAAAGACGTCCATCTTCTCGGGGATGAACCATTTGGTTGACATCACAATGGATGAGAAATACGCAAACATATGCGGAATCCCGGTAGACTGCCTCGAAGAGCATTTCGGCGAACATATCGAAAACCTGAGAACTAATAAAAGGTTTAAGGATCACGGCAATTTGATGGAATCAATACTGGCTTGGTACGACGGATATTCTTGGGACGGTGAGACAAAGCTCCTGAACCCATTTTCGCTGCTGAACTTCCTCAATGCGAAAAAGTTCTCCGCATACTGGTATTCCAGCGGCAGCCCGAGTTTCTTAATGGATTTGATAAAGAACAAACCGGAATCGTATATCAACTTTAAAAACGCCAGGATAATGGAACCTATGCTCGATTCGATCAAAATTGAAAACATCACCATAGAGCCGCTTTTGTTTCAAACAGGTTATCTAACGGTAAAGGAAATTCCGCCAACCATATACGCTCCTGTTTTCATTGTCGACATACCGAATTTAGAAGTCCGCGAAGCGTTTAATCTTCACATACTGTCGGCGCTGACAGAAAACGACGATATTCACGCAGGTTGGGCGCGAATGGATATGACCGAAGCTCTCAAGGCGGGCAACCTTGAAAAAATGCTTGAGATAATGCGGGGATTATTCGCTGCGATTCCCTACAACTTGCACATCGAACGCGAGGCATATTATCACTCGATATTTTATGCCATTATGAATGTGCTCGGACTGGAGATGGATGTTGAAGCCTCGGTGTCAAAAGGCCGTGTGGACGCTGTGATTGAGCTTGAGGACAAGGTGTATGTAATGGAGTTCAAGTACAAGAAATGCGATCCCGACGCAAGCGGGGAAGAGAAGCGTAAGCTGTCTGATGCGATGCTGAAAGAGGCCATGGACCAGATAAACGAGAGGGGCTACCATAAGAAATACATAGGAAGCGGAAAGAATATATATAAGGCGGCTTTTGCGTTCCTAGGCAGGGACGATATAGAGATGAGTCTTGAGACGGGATAAGGTGAGAGTGCCTTCCTATTTATTTCTTTTTATAGCCCGATAGGGGGGAGCGCATGGCGGCGTCGCGCAGGCTGCTGTTTTCGACGTGCGTGTATATTTGCGTCGTATTCAGATGCTCATGCCCCAGAAGCTCTTGAAGCGTCCTTACGTCCACGCCGTTTTTGAGCATCAGCGTCGCCGCCGTGTGGCGGAGCTTGTGCGAAGAGTATTTGGTGCTGTCAAGCCCTGCGGCAAGCAGATGTTTTTTTACCAGGCTGTGTATGGTGGAGGTGCTGATCCTGGCGCGGCGGCTTGACAGGAAAAGCGCCTTTTTGTCAATGGCGGCGATATTCTTGCGAACGGCAAGATAAGCATTGATCGCCTCGGCGCATGCGTCATTGATGAACACGATGCGTTCTTTGTCGCCTTTGCCCAGAACCCTTATTGAATCGGCGCGGATGTCCGTCAGGTCAAGCCCGGCGAGCTCCGAAATACGGAGGCCGCAGTTTAGAAAAATAGTGAGCATGCAAAAATCGCGTTCCTTGTTCATGCCATCGACGCCGTCAAGCAGCTTTACGCTCTCGTCAAGGCTCAGGAAACGGGGGAGCGATTTTCGCAGTTTTGGCGAGTCGAGATCGGCCACAGGGTTTTCGCTCAGTTTGTTCGCTTTGAGCGTGAGGTATTTGTAATATGAGCGAATGACAGCGATTTTTCTCGCGCGCGAATTGGCGTTGAGGCCGTAATCCGTGTTGCGGCTATTTGCATGTTTCGGCCTGTCACGGGAAAGGAACGCCAGATACTCGTACACGTCGGAGACGGTGACTGATTTTATAAGGTCAATGTCAACGTCCATTATGGATATTTCTTCAAACTCCGCATTCCGAGGCGCGTGGTCTTTGTGAATCTTCAAAAAACGGAAAAAAGTCCGAAGATCGAGAAAGTATTCGTCGATGGTACGTTTTGAGTGTCCCTTGATCGTTTCGTGATAAAAAAGGAACTCACGCAGAATATCGGGGGAATTTTCCCTGTAGTCCATAATAAACGCCTTCCTCGCCGAGCCTGAACCGCCCCTACCACTGCGGTTTGGATTTATTCTTTCGGATTATTATGATCACCGCTGCCGTGCCGGCGCAGGCTACTATCACGATGATCGAGATTCCCGTCGCAAGAGGGAGCGTTGACGACGGCGCGCCCTCTTCCCGAGGCCAGCTTTCCGGAGCGTCCTCTTCTTCCGGGTCAGCCTGCCGGCGGCTCTCGCGGTCGGAGTCATCATTTCTGCCGCCGGATCCGCCTCCCGGCGAGAGCGGCCTTATCTCCACGGCTACGGGCGGTGTCTCATAGAGAAGCAAGAAAAGCCTGTAAAGGATCGTCGCAGCCTCCGCCCTCGTTATGTCGCGCCTCGGCGCGAAGCTCCCGCCCGTTCCTATGATGCCTTCGCGCGCGGCAAGCGACACCGTGATATGCGCCCATTCCGAAATATCGCCGGCGTCGCTGAATGCTGCTATATAGTCGTCCGGATTTGCCGGGTACTCATATCCTTTCTGATTGGCAAGGGCGCGCGCCGCCAATGTGACGGCCTCCTGCCGAGTCATGGTGCGTTCGCCCGCGAACAAGCCGTCGCCGACCCCGCCTATAAGCCCCGTCCGCTCACCGGAGGCTATGTACGGGTAATACCTGCTGTTTAGCGGGACGTCGGAGAAGCTCGTCGTCAGGTTGCGGTCAAGCACGTAGAACATACGCACGAGGGTCTCGGAAAAATCGTAGCGGCTCACGGTCCCCCTCGGGTCGAACTGGCCGGCGTCAAGCTCGAAAAAGCCCTTGCTGACCATGAACTGGACCGCCCTTTGCATTTCATCGGTAAGCGACGTTATATCTGATATGGAGTACAGATTTCCCATCACCTCATACGTGCCGGAATACGGCGTTGGGAAGTGCAGGGCGCTTGCCGTTTCGTCGTACCTGCCGCCCCAGTTTTCAATGCTGACGCCAAAATCGGCGAAAACGGTGTCGAACATTCCCGAAGCGGGGAGCGTGACCGTGATAGGGGAGGGAAGCCTGATGATGATGTTGCCGCCGCCGTCCATGAAGGTTATGCTGAAAGCGCCGCCGCCCATTTGCCCGATTTGAAGGGTCAAGGCGCCATGTTGGTCAGTAATCGCCCGCAGGGCATCCCCGGTCACGGTAATGGCATGGCGGGCATCGCCGAGCATGAGCATGACGGAGTCGCCGCCGAGCGTGTCCGCCACCGAACCCTCAAGCGTCACCAGAATGGTTTCGTCAAATCTGAGGTTTTGCACCGCGACGCGGGCCGTTATCGCTATCGGCCTGTTGAGCGCGACGCCGTTTTCCGACAATACCCCCATGAGGCCGGCATGGCCGCGCCGCGCCGCTTCAACGGATTGCGCGATATTTCTGCCGGTGAGCGTTAGATTATTTCTCGCAGCGGCGATTTCGCTCACGGCCTGCCTGCTTATCGCCTCTTGCGTATACGCGGCGATATCGCGCAATGCGGCGTTATCGGGGTAGTATCCGCGCATGTTTTCGAGCGCGGTTTTGAGATAATCCACAAACTCCTGCGGCTCCGAAAATCGGGCAACAACGCCGTAGTCTATCGAAAAACCGGGGGTTGAGGGGATTTGCTGTTGCGGAGAAGAAGCCGTCGGTGACAGCGATGACGCTGCGTTGGCCTTTGCGCTGCCATAGCTGAATACTATAATCAGCGCGATTGTGAGTGATATGATACGTTTTTTCATTATCTGACCCTACCTTACAAAAAAGAAAAACCCAATGACGTCAAGGATTGACGCGCAAAGACATGGAAGCGCTCCTATAATGACAACCTGAATCATCTGCTCAATTATAGCAGAATCCCGTCTGAGTTTCCAGAGAAATATTTTGTTGTGTGTGTTGTTGTTCTGTGATAGAGTCAGGAGGGGGTTGCTACAATGACCCGTTTCGGTTCTTCGTTCGGCAATACGCAAATCTCCGGTATCATGGCCGCCATTGCCGCGTTTACGTTGATCACGGGCGCGGGCGTCGCCGGGAATTTGAAAGGCGCGATTGACACGGTTGACCGACGGCAGCTGCGGATGAAAGGAGATGCCCAATGAGCATCATATCTATCAAAAACCTTGAGAAGCGTTTTGGGGACAATGTAATCCTGAAAAATGTAAACGCCGAGATTCAAAAAGGTGAGGTCGTCTCAATCATCGGTCCTTCCGGCACAGGCAAAAGCACACTCTTGCGGGCCATTAACTTCCTCGACCCACCCACAGACGGGGAGGTGATCTTCGACGGCGAGAAGCTGACGAGGAAGAACATAGACGCCGCCCGGCGCAGAATGGGCATGGTGTTCCAGAGCTTCGGCCTGTTTTCACATCTGGACGTGATGGGCAATCTCACCGCAGGGCAGCGAAAACTACTTAAAATGTCTAAAATAGAATCCGAAGAAAAATCGTTGGAGCTGCTCAAAACAGTCGGACTGACCGAGCGCGCCCGCCATTTGCCGCGCCAGCTTTCGGGCGGGCAGAAACAGCGCGTGGCGATTGCCCGCTGTCTGGCCATGTCGCCGGAAATCATCCTGTTCGACGAGCCAACAAGCGCCCTTGACCCGACGATGGTGAGCGAGGTCATGGCGGTCATGCGCAGCCTTGCCAAGTCCGGTATGACAATGCTTGTGGTGACGCATGAGATGGATTTTGCGCGGGATGTATCCAATCGAGTCTTCTATATGGACGAGGGCGGGATTTATGAGGACGGCAGCGCGGACCAGATTTTCAATGCACCGCAAAAACCCAAGACACGGGCGTTTGTGTACAATATACGCTCGTACAACTATGAGGTCAAAAGCCGCATCTTTGACTTCGCCGAGATGCTTGGCGGCGTTGAAAACTTCTGCTTCCGTCACGCCATAGAGAGAAAGACCGCCAATTCGTTGCGACTGCTGGCGGAGGAGCTTGTCATCAATATAATAACGCCGAAGTACAGCGCATGTTCGCTGGATTTGCATTACTCGGAAAGGCTCGGGACATATGAGTTGTCGGTATCATACGACGGGGAAAGGGCCGACGCGTTGGAAAACGCCGAAGATGATTTATCCGCAACGATGATAAAAAACTGCGCAAAGACCTTGCGCCACGACTATAGCGACGGCAGAAATGTAATTACCGCGTGGTTATAATTCCATGACCGTGGGCAATGCATAGCTACGCCATAATAGCAAAATCCCGCCTGAGTTTCCATAGGAATATTCGGAAAAAATAAGGCAGTCTGCGGTGTGTCATACGCTACATAGCCTTTTGGCGGGATAAGATGCATTTTCGGGCAAAACTCTTCGTAAACTCTAGCGTAAAAAAACTTGATAAACAGTGTTTTTCGTGGTTTAATGATGATGATGATTGATTTGTCGAGAGGTTTAGTATGGCTGTAATAAACCGTGAAGCAGCATTGTCCACAGGAATGAGATTTGCTTCCAAAGTGAGATCTGAAATTGACAATAAAGCTTTAATTGTGTTGTTCGGATCGTTCGCAAAAAACGAGGCAACAGAGAGGAGCGATATTGATATAGCTGTGGTCTCGGAAACGTTTGGTTATAATTTTGCGGAAAATTTCGCAAATCTGTCAGTTATTGCCTATGGGATAAATGTAGAAATTGAACCCCATCCTTTCACACTTGAAAGCTGGAATGACATCACCCCATTTATCGCAGAAATAAAAAAAACAGGGGTGGCTTTATGAGTTTGACTGCAAAAGGGCAGGTGGATTATTGGCTAAAGCTTTCAAAAGAGAGCTTACTTGATATGAGGGCTGCTTTAAGGAGCGGACGCAGGGTAAATGCGTTGTTTTGCGGTCATCTTGCCGTTGAAAAAGTTTTGAAAGCTTTATGCGCAGTGAGGCGTGTGCCTTCAAACCAAATATGGGGGCATAACTTGATTTCATTGACGCATAAGGCGAATTTTACATTATCCATACAGCAAGTTACAGAGCTAGGTACAATAACAGGTTTTAATTTAGCCGCAAGGTACGATGATCATAAAAGACAGTTTGCCGCAATATGTACCCTACAATATGCAAAACTGTGGTCGGCAGTCATTGAGGCTTGGTGTTCTGACTTGGAACAGACCGTAAAACAGGAGCGATCGCTATTGCCAAACAACACCCCCGCTGTATAGCAGCCATTATGCCATCACCGCTGCGGTATTCGGGGGATATTATCAATGTCTAGCTATGCCGTTATATCAAAATCCTGGCTAAGTTTCCAGTTGTACAGTCATCTATAAACCTTCACTTCAAGCCATTGGTTGTCCTCCGCCATACGCCCGGCGGTCTTCAAAATGATGTCAAGGGGATCGTATTCGCCAATGCCTATAGCCTCTAAATATTCTCGCAGCCCGGAGCGTTGCCGAGGTATGCAGCGTTCTTCCAGAAATGCCTGAAAGTCCGCCCATGTGGGCAACGCTTTATTGCCAAAAGCGGCCTTTACAGGGTTGTCGGTTTGGTTTTCCGCCATCAAAGTCTCGTCTGTAAAATCAGCGTATATAGTGGTGCATAGTTTGTCGCCGTCAAAAAATCTGAATAGGCGCACGTCATGTCCCGACCTTGTTTTCAGCTCCGCATATTCCTCGCCGGCCATGCGGCGGGAGAGTACGATTTGCTTTCCGTCAAAGGCAAGTTCAAGCTCCCGCCGTTCCTTGTCGATGCCCAGTTCATTCATCCACGAGGTCGGCAGGGTGACTTTACAGGTTTTTGAGCCTTTTGCGGCAGTTCCGCCAGCGGAACTGATATTGACCTTTGCAATGCGTTTTTCCAATAACTACACCCCTGTAATTATTATATTAAATTCGGTACGAATAGTCAAGAAAAAGTGCGAACAATCCATACTACCAGAAGTTATAATATCGGGCATATCACCTAACAAACGCCCTCATAATTCGAGGGAAAAATTTTGTTCCCGGTATCTGCAAGCGTCGTTTAATGCGCTTCATTTCTTTACGAACGGCTATTTCCTGCGGACACTTTTTTTCACAAATACCGCATTGTGTACAGTCACTGGCATAATGTTGATTTCTGGATGCAATGCCTACGGTATTCAGATACAGGGAGAATCCTGTTATCCAGCCAATTGCATAGCTTGCGTTATAGGCAGCCATACAATCGGGAATACTAATTTTCTCCGGACACGGCATACAATAATTACACCCGGTACAATGAATTTTATATGTTTTGTTAATCACTTCGGCTGCTTTTTGTACCGTTAGCATATCGCTGCTATTCAGCATTCCGGATTCGGACGAACTGGCGAGTTTCATATTCTCGTCCAGTTGGGAAATTTCGTTCATTCCTGAAAGTAATACAGTTACCTCCGATTGATTCCAAAGCCAATTAAACGCCCAACTTACAGGAGTAGAGTCTGAACGCGCTTTTTGGAATATATTAACACACTCCTTAGGAGGGGCTGCCAGCTTACCGCCAAGCAACGGTTCCATAATGAATACCGGTAAATCTCTTTCCGCTGCAAAGTGAAGACCTTTCACGCCCGCTTGATAATGCTCATTGAGATAATTATATTGAATCATGACAAAGTCCCAGTCATACGCATTAAGGAGTTTTACATATTCATTAAACGAACCATGATAACTGAATCCAATTTGGCGAATCTCTCCGCTTTTCTTCTTATCTGTAATCCACGTTTCAATACCTATTTGGCACAAACGCTCCCAATGTGCCAAATCGGTAAAATTATGCATAGAGTAATAATCGACATACTTTGAACGCAACCGCCTTTTTTGCTCGTCAAAAAGTCTATCAAAGTCCGTAGCGGCATTACAGATACAATGGGGTAATTTTGTAGCGATATAAACCTTTTTGCGTAGCTTGTGTTTCTCAAAAATTTCGCCAATAACTTCTTCGCTGCCTGGATACATATAAGCGGTATCATAATAATTTACGCCACCGTTTACTGCTTGCAATAACAGCTTTTCGGTTTTTTCTTTATTGGGTCGTCCCATGCCGCCCGGAAAACGCATACATCCAAACCCTAAGACTGATAGTTTATTACCTGAGCGTTTATCTACTCTATATTGCATTTGGGTTCCTCCTAAGCAGCGATTATTTCATTTAAGCATATTGCCAATGAGGGCGTATCAGACTGCCTCACTGAGGTCGCGGAGATCTGTGCTCAAAAAAACATCAGGCGGTATGCCATGCTTGCCAACCAGTATAAGCTTTGATTTCGGGAAGCGCTCTTTGAACCTCTCCGCTGCTTTTGCAGGTATGCTTGCATCACCGCTTTTTACCTCAATGCCAATGACCTTATCCCCAAATGCAACCACATAATCGATTTCAAGATTGTTCTCGCGCCAGTAGTAGAGCGAGGCGTTTGTGTTTTTGCGCGCTTGTTCAATAAGATGCGCCCCGACCGAGTTCTCTACAACATGACCCCACTGAATCGGATCCGAGTAAGATTCTTCAAAGGTCTTTCTTTGGGGCGCTGACAGGAGAGCTGTGTTGTGAACCTGAAACTTCGGTATTGTCCCTTTTGTTTCAATGATTCGACCGCTGTACTTATTAATGCCGGAAAGCAATCCCGCCTGTTCAAGCAGCCTTAGATATTTCGCCAGAGTCGTTGTATTTCCCGCATCTTGAAGCTGCCCCAGCATTTTGTTGAAGCTCATGATTTGCGCGCTGTATTCTACCCCGACGTCAAACAATTGCCTGAGAAGCGCCGGCTTGTCAATCTTAGCCGTCATTAGAATATCGCGAATCATGGTAGCTTCTACGATTGAGTTCCTGATGTACTCTTTAAACCTGGGTTCATCTCCCGTGAATGCCGCCGCGCCGGGATATCCGCCAAACCATTGGTATTCAGCGAGGGAGAACCCAAACGCTTTTTGCATTTCGGAAAAAGCCCAATGCCCCGCATAGTTCATTTCATAACGCCCAAACAGCGATTCCGAAAGGCCGTCCATCAGTAGCAAACGGGAGGATCCCAGCAGAACAAGCTTAATTTCGCGCTTGTCTCTGGCATCCCTGTCCCAGTGCTTCTTGACGGTTGCGCTCCAATCGGAAATTTTCTGTACCTCGTCGAGAATCAAGACCGCGCTGTTTTTTTGTTCAAGTTTCATTCGTACGCGCAGGGATTCCCAGATTTGATCGATCCAAGCTGCGCCAAAAGCAGCGCCGTCATCCGCGCTATGATATTCTACAAGCCCGCCCAGTTCGTCTCGCAGAGAAATCGCCATCGTAGTTTTACCTACTTGCCTCGGTCCGGCAATAACTTGAATAAACCTTCGCGGTTCCTTGACGCGCTCCAGAAGCGTATAGAATAATGGTCTTTTATATTCCATGCATAACACCCTTCAAGACTTCCGGGAAGCAAAACAGGTTCGCTCAGGAAATGCGATTTTGCTCATTGGTGTGAGTAATTTTGCTCAATGGATTGAGTGAAATTCTGTTTGAATAATATATCAACGATACGCATAAGTCAAGCAAGTCTTTGTGAATTGCGACTTTTTATGAATTGATTACAGCGTGTAGTGCTAGGGATCACCCCCGCGTATGCGGGGAGCAGTATGCTAGCGGGGCGCTATTGCGCCCACCAAAAAGGCGGCCCCAGAAGGCCGCCAAAATGCCGTCAAACGCTTGCGGCGTATATGTTTTTTTCTATGCTTATTATACATTTTTGTTAAGAATTTTCAATGCCTTCGCGCACAACATGGAACACATCGAATATTTGCAACAATACTGATATTTTTCCGTCCACCCTTGAATACTGCGATATCCCGTCTGCAGTATCTTTCAAATGCGCGTCCAATGGAAGCCAATATGCATTTTCTTTTGATTTCTTTGCCCACAGCGCGGATATGCTCATAAAGACGCCTCCTTACACTTTTGCGTTAATACCGGCATCTTGCAATATCCCATTGGCAGTATGACGATTTTCGATTTTTGCAACAACCGTAAAAGATCGATTCCTAATGGGGCTGTACCATATGTTATGAGACCCTTTCCCGCGTCTTACAAAATAACAATTGTTTTCAGACAATATCTTTAGCACTTGTTTCGTATAATCAGCCATTATGCCATCACCGCTGCGGTATTCAGATTAATAGTGCGCACCACGTCTAATATTAACTTAATTTCTCCTTTATAACCAAGTTCTACCGCTGCAATATCTTCTATGGTGATTTTCACCCTTTCAAGCAAAGCATCGAACGAACCGTGATCCGTGGTCAAAGCGAATTTATCATTAGAAGTTCGTGCAACCCATATGTTTTCATCATCATGCCATGTGAACTTTACTGTGAATTCCATATTACACCGCCATTTCTAAACGATATTATCAATTCATAACTATGCCATTATAGCAGAATCCCAGCTAAATTTCCAGAGAAATACATGGAAAAATAGGGCAGTCTGCGGTGTGTCATACGCTACATAGCCTTTGCCTATAGCCTCTAAATATTCTCGCAGCTCAGAGCGTTGCCGAGGTTTAGTCTGGATTGCCGCGTCGCTTTGCTCCTCGCAACGACGAAACCGTGAGATTTACGACACATCCTGAGTAATTACAAGCGAAAATTCTTTTGCCATGCAAATAACTCGTGTGATATACTGAAATCATGGCAGATATCATAACATGATGACACTTTTGGCCTACTCATACTACGCAACAGGGGAGGGGCTTATGATAAAGACGGGGGAAGGAATTGTTTTCCTGTATCATGGCTCAAAGAGCGGCATAAAAGGCGGCATCAAGCCCATAAGCCGCGAATACTGCGACTTTGGCAAAGGCTTTTATATGGGCACAGACAAAATGCAGCCCCTTACGCTCATATGCAATTACCAAAACGCCAGGCTATATACACTTAGGGCTGATCTTGCCGGTTTGCGTATTCTGGATATCGAAGTCGGCATCGATTGGGCTTTGCTCATTGCGTACCATCGCGGGAAGATGGAGACGTATGATGAAATACTGGAGGGGAATTGATGATGAACAATCCGCCCGGCAGATTCGAGAGACAGCTTTGCGATATTCAGGGGCGTCTTTTTGAACGCTCTCTTACGATAGGCTTGAACTCAGCGGACTTCATAGAAAAATACATGAATAGCGTGACTTGCGAGGATTTAGATAAGCCGTATGACAGGCTCCAATGGGCCGGAGAAGAATACATCATGGAAAACCTCCTTGATGAAGTGCCTGTAGAGCGCGGCATGGAAAGGTTTGGCAAGGAAGAATTGTTCTGGACCGGGTATGTTTATAGATACTGGCACTACGTTACGGGCGAGGGCAGCCGCGAGATATATCTTCAGGCAGGGGCGCAACTGATGAAGGATTGCTATTTGGGATTTCATGTCTTGGACGTCGCAATGGCTATCGACAATCTGAAAGAAATACATCGCCAATGAGGGCGTATCAGACTGCTTAGGTTCGCTCAGGAAATGTGATTTTGCTCATTGGTGTGAGTAATTTTGCTCAATGGATTGAGTGAATTTTCTATCAGATAAGAGATAGAATGGAGTACAATATGAAAAAGGCGCTGGTAACATATTTATCTATCACTGGCAATACGGAGAAAGTTGCCAACAGCATTCATGCAGGGTTGGCCGAAGGATGCTTTGAGTCATCTCTAGTAAAAGTTCAAGATGCTGCAAATGAAGACTTCTACGATTATGATCTCGTTTGTTTTGGTTCACCATCCTATCATTGGCATGTTCCAAAGCCGGCGGAGGAATTTCTGAAAGCTAAGTTCAGTCAATACAAAAAAGACGGCCGTATCATACCTTGCGCTCCGACGATACCGGGGAAAAGCTGCTTGGTATTCTGCACTTACTCCGGACCGCACACTGGAATAAGGGAGGCTATACCGGCAGGGAAATATATTGGCCAGTTTTTTGAACACTTCGGTTTTACCGTGGTAGATGAATGGTATATTCTCAGTGAGTTTGTTGGTTCCGAAGAGAACAATACATTGGGCAGAATGGGTAATATAAAAGGGCTTCCTAATGCTCGTGATTTAGAAAGGATAAAAGAAAGCGCCTTCAATCTTGCTAATCGTTTATAACCTAGGCAGTATAAGCCCTTTTATCGTAAAGCGCGTCCGCAACCAATTCTTGATAACGTCCGCAGGGAATTCCAGTCTGATAACTAATCCTATATCACCCAATGCGGCGTTACCCACACATCGTCCTCAAGCGGGTATAGCTCGCCGGTGTTGCAAATGACATTGCCGATCCCAACGGTCATGCCGGTTTCGGCGACAGGGGAGATCGCGTTGAAATGGCGTGACGATTTTCTGCCGGGGCTGATGCTTTCCTTGATTTCAATTGGGTACAGGACGCCATTGCGCTCGATCAGCAGGTCGATTTCCTTCCTGTTATTCGCGTCGCGGTAATAGTAGAGCGGCGGGAGACGCCCTGAGTTGGAGAAGCTTTTGTATATTTCGCTGACAACATAGTTCTCAAAAAACACCCCGCTGTCCGCAAGCCTTTCCAATACATTGGCGTCATCGACGCCGCGCAGATAGCACAATAGGCCAGTGTCAGGGAAATACAGTTTAGGGGATTTGACCACCCTTTTGAGGGCATTGTTGAAATACGGCGGCAACAGTATCACGATGCCAGAAGAAACCAAGACCGACAGCCATTCTTTCGCCTTTTTTACAGTTATGCCCGCTTTGTTGGCGATGCCGGCATAATCGACATGCGATGTTGCCAGGCCCCCGCAAATACGCATGAACTTATAAAAGCTGAGTTCGTCCGCGACCTGCGCCAAATCCTTGATGTCCCTCGACAGATACGTTTGAAAATAGGAGCCGAAAAAATCCTGATATGCGGCGGGCCCGTCATCATACAGCCGCGGCATGCCGCCTTTCAGTATTGCCGAAAATGTGTCCGACCGGCTCATGGGTACGCCTGCTGCTTGCCTTGAAATCAGCGTTTCTGGATCTGTTTTGTATTCACCAAAGAGCAAGCCGGTTGTTTCTGAGTGCGAAAGGCTGAAGAGGTTGACGATTCCTATGCGTCCAGCCATGCTTTCCGACACATTTTTCATAGTAACGAAGCTCTGTGAGCCGGTCAGCCAAAAATCTCCGCTGCTCCCATGTTCGTCCGCATATGCTTTTATGTATTGCAGTAGGGAAGGGGCATACTGAAACTCATCAATTATCACGGGCGGCGCATATTTCTGCAAAAAGGCCGAAGGCGCTTCAATTGCCATTATCCTGTTTTCCGGGATATCCAACGTGACAAAGGTTCTTTCAGTACCCGCCAAATGTTTAAGCAGAGTCGTTTTTCCCACCTGTCTCGCGCCGGTGACCATGACTGCGGGGAAAGAGGCTGACAGTTCCATCACTTTGCTTTCAATTTTTCTTTTTATGTACATAACTGCCTCCGAAAGTGTGCTAATCTGTCATCGTATAGACAGTATAGCACACTTTGTTACCGAAAGCAACATATATTTGCGGCATATTATTAGACTGCTCCCGAGTAATTACAAGCGAAAATTCTTTTGCCATGCAATAACTCGCGTGTTATACTGAAATCATGGCAGATATCATAACATGATGACATTTTTGACCTACTCATAATATGCAACAGGGGAGGAAGGATCGTAATGGATTTTCAGTATCGTGATATTCTATTGAATGACGCACAACTGGGCCCATACCCACTCGAAAAACTGCGACGCGTTGACAAGCCTACAACAGAATATGTTGGAGAAATTCAACGCCGCTCAAAGCGCGAAAGCGGGATGGCCAAGGCACTTGCGTCAGAGGTGGGCGAGAGGATGCGAAAGAGCGGCGTGATGTTTTTTGATCGCGACCCGCTTTGCTCAGCATTATCATCATTTCAGTCGTTCATAGCGACATTCACGCTGCCGATGGAATAATCACTACTCAAAAATACCATTTATTACCGAAGCCAGTCTCACCTTTGTCAACTCGACATCATCCTCAAAAACGAACGGCAAACGGACGATATGAACCGCTAAGTTGTGCGTGATGCCTTCCAAAGTATAGGGTATTCGCATCTCTGCCATCTGGTCTTCTTCATCTTCTAATCTGTACATCGGGTACAGGAGGTAGACATCTTTAACGCTCCGTTTGACCGCATAGGTAAACATCTGGTATAAATCTGCCTGCCTCGCTTCCTCTTTGAGGCTTTGTGGAGCGTCTATGTTCCCTTTTATCCTACTAATCCCTTTATATTTAGCATCCAGTATGAAGAGGCCTTTATCCCTATGCTCAACGAGTATGTCGTGCCGCATGGTGAAAGCCTTCCCAAATGACTTCTCATCAATGATAATGTCCTCAACAAGCGAAACTTCGCTGGCTTGCAAACGAACCTTTGCCCTGCCTTGCAGAGCGTTTTGCATGAAGCCGCCGATGAATCCCTCGAACAGCAAATCGGTAGGGAATAAAAAGCAAAAAGATTCGTTGGTGCTAATATCGTATGAAGACGTTTGGTTTAGTAAAAACATCTTGCTCATGCTTAAGATGACTCGATAATTCCCGTTAAGCCGACTAAGTCTGATTGCGTCGCAATCAGATGGTTTGCATTTCACATCCGACACGTCATTGAGTTTGACAAGGATATGGTGCAACACTTTCTGGTTTGCCTTACTTGCTTCATTAAAAAGCAGTTTGCACGTGTGCTTGATAATGCGGTTTAAGCGGTTGTCGAGTTCAAAACTTGAGTATGTGCAAAGAAACTTATCGGCTGTGCCATTTGGCAGTTTATTGCATAAATAATCGCGTATGTCTATTTTTCCTTTTATTACGGTAACGTCCTCGGTCTTATCTTCGTATTGATAGAACATGCCGCGATCAATAGCGTTGTTTACATATCGGATGTACAAAGTGACTATCTGTCCTCTGCTTTGCAAACAAGCGTCTAGCAAGCCGTCTACTGCCTTTTTGCTAAGAGAACCTGCGTGTTGTGTTATAGGCCAGGACAAACCTTCATACGGAATGTTTGGATACATCAATGTGCCTCCAGAATTTTGCTTATATTTGCCAGAACTTCGTATGCCATTAATGGCGGTACAGCGTTCCCGACTTGCCTGTACTGTGCAGTTCTTGTGCCGCAGAACTCATACCAGTCCGGGAAACTCTGCAATCTTGCAGCTTCACGAACAGTCAGAGCCCTCGGTTCGTCGGGATGTATATGCGGTCTTGCACCCCCTGTCGAAGAACCGACAAGTATCGTGCCGGAGGGAACTTTAGGGTCAATTCTGTCAGAGTAAGAACCCTTATCGCGCCCCCCTTGCGGAACTTTTGCGAACCGCGCAGTGACGCTGTCGGTATGAGGCCTGATTGCGTGATTGCGCAATCCTTCTGTCATCTCGAAAACCATTTTGCTCGGAACTTTCTCTGGCAGAGATTCCGCATGCTCCCCGGTAGGCTCACTGGGATATGCAAAATCCGCACTGGAAACGTCAGGTCGGAAACCAATCAAAAACAACCGCTCCCGATATTGCGGTATTCCGTAGTTTACGGCGTTTAGGACATCGCAATAAATGCTATACCCTATAGTTTCCTTAATATGGTCGAGCAGGCTGTTAAAGTCTTCACCCTTATTAACGTTTATCAGACCGGATACATTCTCAAAGACAAATGCTTTTGGTCTCAAGGCGGCTATTAACTCAAAGTATTTTAGTGTCAGTTTCCCCCGTGGATCTTCAAGCGATTGCCGTTTTCCCATTATACTGAACGACTGGCATGGCGGACCTGCTATGATAAGGTCAATGTCACCATCAATGCCTGAGAATTCCCGAATTTTCTCAGGGGATAAGTCCATAGCATCATCATTGTAAGTGTTAACGTGAGGTAAGTTGTGCTTTATCGTTTGCGTGAACATTGGGACAATGTCGCTGACGAGCATCGACTTAAAGCCGGCGAAATGAGCGCCCAAATCCAGACCGCCACCCCCGCTGAACAGGCTGATGCAGTTGAATTGATAATCCATATCCCGTTCAAACGAATTCAAGCGTTTCAAATAAACATTCACAGCATTAATCTCTCCGTTTCTAAACTCTGTTGTTTTGGATGACGTTTTCGATGTCTTCGCAAAGCGATGCGATTACAGGCGGACAAACCGCGTTGGCTAACTGCTTGGCGGCATCCGTCCGCGAAACCGCATTGAAATCATACCAGTCTGGGAATCCCATAATCCTCTTCATTTCCGCTATGCTCAAGTGCCTGCGTTCTTTTGAAAGCATTGGGATATGCGCACCGCCGC